>Ga0208825_1000326_pt1 | contig 48523 bp, 44 predicted proteins | sample AD_UKC113_MetaG_FD_184450 | JGI IMG/M metagenome (GOLD analysis project Ga0208825, IMG submission 184450) | Active sludge microbial communities of municipal wastewater-treating anaerobic digesters from Hong Kong - AD_UKC113_MetaG (SPAdes)... | ecosystem: Engineered > Bioreactor > Anaerobic >... | reverse complement strand
CCCAAGGTATGTGGCGGTGGTCTGAGGTTCCATCGTAAACTTGACCTCCTGTTTCAGTTCATTTTGTACATCGCAGCATTGTACTGTCTATTGGCATTAGACGCAAACCTTAACTTACCGACATTGAGTTGTGAGTAGTAAGCGGAAACGGCGACGACTTTCTTCTCACGGCTCTCTATTTGCTGAGGAGTTGACATGTTCCTGCAGCACACCACCGAAAATGCAAATAACGTGGGCACGTGGGAACGTGGGCACCTGAGCACGTGGGCATGTGTTTATTTTCGAGGAGGTAAATATGTCTGAGAGGCTGAGATACCGTCGGTTGGGTAAGACCGACATGAGGGTGAGCGAGATCGGAATGGGGTTGTGGGCTGCCGGCGGCGACGTCTGGGGTCCTACCGATGACACGCAAGTGTTGGACGCGATAGATTACGCTTTGGATGCCGGCATCAATTTCTTCGACACCTCCGACATCTACGGCAGCGGTCACAGCGAGATACTGCTCGGCAAGGCCATGCGAGGACGCCGGGAGCGGTTCATCGTCGCAACCAAGATCGGCTGGCAGGGCTTCGATGACGTGCGCCGGCAGAGCGCTTACACCACCGTCGAGAAACTCATCGCCGGCGTCGAGAGCAACCTGCGCCGCCTGGCCACGGAGTACATAGACGTCATCCAGAGCCACATTGACTTCCGCGATCCGACGATGGAAATCTTCCTGGAGGGCTTCCAGCGGCTGCAACGTGACGGCAAAGTGCGCGCCTACGGCGTCAGCACCAGCGACTTCGAATACTTGCAGGCCTTCGCCGCCGATGGCCACTGCGCCACGCTGCAAGTGGATTACAGCATCCTCAATCGTACCGCCGAAAACGACATCCTGCCCTACTGTCAGGCGCACGACATCGGCGTGATCGTGCGCGGCGCGCTGGCGATGGGAATTCTCACCGGCAAATTCACGCCGGAAACCCGCTTCGGCGAGGGTGACTTCCGCGCGCGCTGGCACGAAAATCCAGAGGAACATCGCACTTTCCTCAGCGATCTGCAAAAAGTGGAAGCCCTGCGCGAGCTGGCGCAGGGACGCACGCTCGCGCAGCTGGCGCTGCAATTCCCGCTGGCGCATCCCGCCGTCTCGACGGTGATTCCCGGCATCAAGACGAGGGCGCAGATGGAAGATAATCTACGCGCCGGGCTGCTCCCACCGCTGACCGCTGAGGAGCTGGCCTGCATCGCCAGCATTGTCCCGCCGGGCGGCGGACGCAAGATCTGGCCCGCCTGAGCGCGGGCGTCATCCCCTCAACGCTTCAGCAGGCCCGCGCTCGCGGCAAGTTCCTGCATTTCGCGGGTGATTGCCTGGCGGCGCAGGGCCTGCAATTCCAACGTCAACTCTTCCACCAGCCGCTCGGCGTTTTGCGTCGCGCCTTCCATCAGTTGATAGCGCAACGCGTGTTCTGCAGTAACAGACTCCAAAAAAAAGCTGTAACAACGGATCAATATCTCCTGCTCCACCACGCGCGCGTAGAGCGACCACGGATCCGTTTCCACAATAACGATCTCATCCGGCGCCGGCGTTGCGGAGATCTCGGTCAGGGGCGTGATTTCGGGCGGAAGGAGACGGCGCACCACGGTTTCGTAGCTGCCCAGACTGCGGTAAGCGTTGAAAATTACATCTACCGCATCGAGAGAATAGGCCTCATAGCGTTCCAGCCAATCCCGTGTAAGCGTACGTGCCTGCGCGAATGAGGGGAGCGAGGAAGTGGAAAGCGGCGCCGCGTAGGCGGGCCTGACGCCGCGACGCGCGAGCAGCCGCGCCAGCCGCAACCCCAAGACCACCAGTTCGACCTCGACGCCGGCTTCACGTCGCGCCTCCAGCTCGGCGAGCACCCCATCGGCTACAGCGTGATTGAAACGGCCACACAAGCCGCGCTCGGTTCCCAACGCCAGAACTACCACCGGTCGCGCCGCGGCAGGCATGGTCACGCCAGCAGAGCGACGCCTCCGTCCCGCAGCCCCCTGCTCCAGCTCCGTGAGCAGCAAGGGTAGAAGCGCCTGCAACTGCGCGGTATAGCGCTGCAACCCCGCGCGCCGGTTGAGCGCCATTTGCCAGCCGCCCAATGAGATCGTCCGCAACGCTCCCAAGATCGGCTGGACCGTGCGGATGTTCGCCAGACGCTCGCGAAGCTGCTCGATATCGGCCACCTGGATCTCCTCCCAAAATCAGCAAATCTCAAAATCAATTGCATGGCAAGTGTAACGCAAACTTCAGTTTGCGTTTGGGTCGCCATTTTTGTGCTTACTCGGTGTGCGCCAGCACATGGCGTCTCTGAAGATAGAGCTCAGTGAGTAGCGAGTCGTTGCAGCCTCGGCTTACTGCTCACAACTCACGACCCACAATCACCTGAAGAAATCGCATCCGCAGGACGTGAATCTCAATAATTTTCGAGATGTTCCAGGTCCCACACGAAAACCGTTGCCCATCCCACTTCTGCTGCAGAGATCTGCACGCCAAGCGCCTGAACGCCTGACACCTCCTCGGATTCGATTCCCACCGGGGAACGGCAGTTGGAGCGGATGATGGTCAGCGCAGCGTCCACGCATTCTCCAGGGACCGCGATAAGAATGATGTGTTCGGCCTGGCGTAGCACCCCGCCGCGCGCCTCAAAGAACGTGGACGGAAACCCGGCGCCGATCAGGCACTCCAGCAAATGATCTGTCTGATCCCGTGGGACAATCGCCATTATCATTTTCATGCCGTGTATGGTTCCTTCGAAAATAGAGCTCAGCGAGCTGTGAGTCGAGAGTCGTCCCAGAAGCTGTCCACGTCTCACATTTACATTTTCGGATACTGTTCCATGTGCGCTCTGATCGTTTTCTCAAACTCCGCACGCATCTCCTCCGTCAACTCGCCGGTACGGTTGAGATGCGCCATCATGATGGGAAGTTCAGATTTGATGCGTATCAGCAACTCACGTTCAAAAGCGGGGATCTCTTCAGGCGGGATGTGATCCAGGAACCCCTGCGTCGCGGCAAGCAAGACGACCACCTGTTCTGCCAACGAGAGCGGCACATGCGCCGGTTGAGTCAAGGCGAGCTGCAGCCGTTGTCCACGCCGGATCTGGTGTTGCGTGGCCTCATCCACCTCCGCACCGATGCGGGCAAAGCGGGCGACCTCCTCATACTGCGCAAGCTCCAGGCGCAAGGGCCCGGCCAGCTGGTGCATCGCCGTTGTCTGCGCCGCTCCGCCTACTCGCGAGACGGAACGGCCGGCGTTGACGGCGGGTTTGATCCCCCGGTTAAAGAGCGCGGTATCAAGCACAATCTGCCCGTCAGTGATAGAGATCAAGTTTGTGGGGATATAAGCCGATAGATTACCCCGCTGCGTCTCCACGATTGGCAATGCGGTCAGCGAGCCGCCCCCCGCCTCTTCACTCAGGCGACAGGCGCGTTCCAACAGCCGTGAATGCAGATAGAAGATGTCTCCGGGATACGCTTCCCGTCCTGGAGGGCGCCGAAGCAGCAGGCTCAATTCGCGATAGGCGTCGGCGTGTCGCGTGAGATCATCGTAGATAATGAGGACGTCCCGTCCCTCCTGCATCAATCCTTCCGCCATCGTGCAGCCGCTGTAGGGCGCGAGGTATCGCAAGGCTGGCGGATCATCCGGGCTGGACATCACAACGGTGGTGTAAGCCAGCGCGCCGGTACGGGTGAGCAGTTCAATTACCTCCAACGTCGATGATTTTTTCTGCCCGATGGCCACATAGACACAGACCATGCTGCTATCTTCCATCTGAGCGAGAATGGCATCTACCGCGACAGAGGTCTTGCCCGTCTGCCGGTCGCCCATAATCAGCTCCCGTTGACCGCGGCCAATGGGCACCAAGGCATCCAACACCTTGACACCCGTGTGCAGCGGTTGCGAGACTGGCGCGCGCTCCACTATCCCCGGCGCACGACGCTCCAGATAGCGATATTCCGCCACATCAAATATGCCATGCTGATCCAAAGGTTCCCCCAGCGGGTTGACCACTCGTCCCAACAGCCCCGCCCCCACAGGCACACGCAAGCGATTGCCGGACGCTGTGACCATATCGCCGCCAACAATTCCCTCATCCGGCCCCAACAAGATGACGTCCACGTGATCGCGATCCAGGTTGAGAATCAAACCCTGCACGCCGGTAGAGAAGTTAACCAGCTCGTCAGTCTGGGCGTTGGGCAATCCCGAGAGTGTGGCCACGCCATTGCCGATATGTTGTACAGTACCGATGGCGCGGAAAGATACCTGTCCCACCTTAACCGCCGCAGTCGCCGCCTTCAGCGCCATCAGCATGGGGGCGAGATCAAGGCGCGACTGCGCTAACGTTGGGAGTTCTGCGATCCGGCGACTGATCTCGCGGACCCAGCCCGGAGATAGTTCCGAGAGCTGGGCAGCCGCCGAAGCGTTAGCCGCCTCCTGGAGCGCCCGTAGCAACTTCGCTGTGCTATCGGAGGTCAAATGACGCTCACTCATCGGCCACATGCTCCTGCAGCGTCTTCTCGACCTGCTCGCGCAGGGCTTCCAGCTGCCCGGCTACGGAATTGTCCACGATCACATCTCCCAACCGCACCTGGAGCCCCACCGCCAGCTGCGGATCTACCCGAATCTCCAGGTTCACATTGCGGTCAGCGAGCGCCGCAAACGTGCGCGCCAGCAGTCCTTGCTGCTCCGACGACAGGGGATGGGCGGTAGTAATGTATGCCGTCGGCGTGCGCTCACCCAGAGAACGACGGAAACTCTCCACGCGCGGCATTTCACTGCGTCCCATCTCCCAGATCCGATCGGTTAATTGCTTGACCATGCGAGCCTGCATCTCGTCAGTCGCCAGCTGCGAGATCACCGAGCCGCTGATATGGAGGATGGTATGCACCAATTCCTCACGGAACTCCTCCAACGCCTGCTGACGAATGCGATAAGCGTCAACATACGCCTCAGCAAGCACCCGCTCCACTTCCATCTGCGTCTCGCGTAACAGCGCCTGCCGTTCAGCCCCTGAGGATTCGCGGGCCTCCACCATCAGCGCACGAGCCTCGGTTTCGACATTGGCCAGCCGCGCTTCGATTTCAGCGCGAGCGGCGGCCGCCGCCTGCCGCTGCGCCTCCAAATCCTGGATGAGGGCCTCCTTTTCCGCTGCTCGTTGCCGCACACTCTGCATGATGCGCTTGAACACAAAGGTGTTCAGCAACCACGCCAGCACCAGAAAATTGAGTATCTCAAACAAGATAGTCTGCAGATTGAGTTCCAGGAAATCCATGCTCACGCCTCGCTTTACGCTGAAACAGCGAGGTCAAAGCGTGAACAAGAGCCACAGCGATTCCGGCGCTCCGCTAGAGAAGAAACGCTCCAGTAACGGGTTGGCGAAAATCAGGATCAGGATGACCAGCAGCGTGTAGATCGCCGTGGATTCCAACAGCGCCATGGCAATGATCATCGTCGTCCGCAAATCGCTGGAGACCTCCGGCTGGCGCACAATGCCTTCCAGCGCCTTGACTGCTGCTTTCCCCTCCACAATCGCCGGGGTAATGGTACCAATCACGATAGCAAAACCTGCAACCAGAATAGTCACCAAAGTCACCAAAGTTTCGGGGCTCAAATTTCCCATGGAATTTTCCTCCTTCAAAAGTTAAGAGTTGCCAAATACTAAGAGTTGCTGGCCGCCACACCAGCGCCAATGTACACCATCGCCAATATTGCGAAGATGTAAGCCTGCAGCAAGCCGGTAAACAGGTTCAAGCTCACCAGCGGGATCTGTATCAAGGGTTGAATCAGCGAGAAAATCACCGCTACCACCATCTCGCCGCTGAGAATGTTGCCAAAAAGCCGCAACGTCAATGACAGGGTGCGGCTGAGTTGGCCAATCAATTCGAGAGGCAGCGTCAGGGGCAACAGATAGAGCGGCGAGGCAAGGTCCTTAAGATACTGCAACCAGCCTTTAGCTTTGACGCCGAAATAATGCACGGCAAAGAAGACCACCAGAGCCAGCGCGGCCGGCGTATTGATATCGCGCGTGGGTGAGACGAACCCCGGCACCACTCCGATCGAATTCCCTACCGCGATGAAAATTGCCAATGTCCCCAGAAACGGCATGTAGACATGCGCTGTTTCCCTGCCCACCACATCAGCGACCAGATCGGTGACAAAATCCATCAACATTTCCAACGCCGTGGGGTAACGCCGGGACAGGAACCAGACAACACTCATGATGATCGCCATCATCGCCCACGTGGAGGTCACCGTGTTGGTGATCACCAGTTTGCCATTAAACAAAGTGATGATGGGACGAGGTTCGACATTCATCACCGCCTCCTAACTCGCTCCAAGCCCAGGGTGCAAATAGCGGCGTAAGATGCGTCCACGGTGCAATTGATAAATCAACACCGTACGCATCAGCCAAAAACCGCTCAATAGCCACAGCACTGCCAGAAGTCCCGCTTGCACAGCCCAGAACAACACCAGTGTGGCAAGCGCACCGCGCAACACCAGCCCACTGCCCAGCCGCCAGATGAGGTAACACAATGGTCTTGGTTGCAAGTCGTTGCGCCCTGCGAGCGCGGACACCGTCGCGGCCTGACTGCGAAGCATCGCCCACGCAAGCAACGCTCCCACACCAAGCCACATGAACGCTCTCAGCACAGTCATTGCTGCTTCTCATCCACTTCCAGTTCTGCCGCACGGCGCTCTTGTTCCGCATAACGCTGCCCAAACCGCCAGATGTTGTAGAAGCCCGCGCCAATCCCCCCTACCAGTAAGCCAACAGTAAAGTTGGGAGCAGTGCCCAGCCAACGATCCAGGTAGTATCCCAACAACACCCCTCCAAAGATAGGCAGCGCCAGTTCCCACCCCAGCGTCATTGCGCGCAGGCCTTCCTGCATCAGTTGTTGAGTCCATTTGCGCTTTTCAGTCATCAACGCTCTTCCCATCAGGCACATGATCGCGCCGGCGCCGCTTCCTGGCAGGAGGACGCAGTTCCCGAGCCAGCCGCTCGAATTGTGGACCGGCGCCCACATCCACGTAAGCTGTGGCCGGCACTTCCTCCACCGTCCCGCTTGTGAAAAGGGTCACGCCGCTCGCCGCAATCCGCAAAATCCCCGCATCCAGAACCAGCACATGTTCCCCGGTCGCATCCATGTAACACACCGGCGCCGGGACCGTCTCCGCCAACAAAGGGGCATGTCCCGGAAAGATGCCTAAGCCCGCGCCATCTGCCAGCCGCACCTGGATCCACTGCACCCCCGTCGCCTCCAGCAACGTGGCCACCGGCGTCAGCACCGTGAAACGCAACAACTCCAGCACGTTACCCCTCGCCGGCGCCCATCCGCGCTGCGTTTGCCAGCACCTCATCAATCGTGCCGGTCATGTAAAAGGCCTGTTCGGGTATGTGATCGTAACGCCCCTCCAAAATCTCACGGAACCCCCGCAAAGTCTCTTCCAGCGGCACATAGCGACCGGGCATGCCCGTGAATGGCTCAGAGACGAAGAAGGGCTGGGTGAGGAAACGCTGCAGGCGTCGCGCCCGGCTCACCGCCAACCGATCCTCGTCGCTCAACTCATCCAGCCCCAAAATGGCGATGATGTCTTGTAATTCCTGATACCGCGCCAGTAACGCCCGGACCTCCGTAGCGATCGCGTAATGCTCCTCTCCCACGCTGGCCGGCGCCAGCAGTGAGCTGCTCGATTCCAACGGTTCAATAGCGGGGTAGAAGCCCTGGCTGGCCTGTCGTCGCGAGAGAATAGTCGCCGCGTCGAGATGAGCAAAAGTCGCTACCACTGCCGGATCGGTGAGGTCATCGGCCGGGATATAAATCGCCTGAATCGAGGTGATGCTGCCCCGCGAGGTCGTCGTGATCCGCTCCTGCAATTCGCCCATTTCGGTCGTGAGCGTCGGCTGATAACCTACGGCGCTCGGGAGCCGGCCCAGCAGGGCAGAGACCTCTGCCCCCGCCTGGATGTAACGGAAGATGTTGTCAATGAACAACAAAACTTCACGCCGCTCGTGATCGCGGAAATACTCCGCCATCGTCATCGCCGTCAGCGGCACCCGCAGACGCGCGCCGGGCGGCTCATTCATCTGCCCAAAGACGAGAACCGTGCTCGCCAAAACCCCGCTGTGCTGCATCTCCAGCCAGAGCTCATTGCCCTCGCGACTGCGCTCTCCCACCCCCGCAAACAACACAATACCCGAATGCTCGCTGATCGTATGACGCATGAGCTCGATCATGAGCATGGTCTTCCCTACACCCGCGCCGCCAAACAGGCCAATTTTCCCGCCACGCGGATAGGGAGTCAACAAATCAATGGCCTTCAGCCCGGTGACAAAGGGGGTCGCTGCTACACGCTGCTCGCGCAAGGGAGGCGAATCGGTATGAATAGGAGCACGATCGAGCACTTCGGGATCGGGCAGCCCATCAATGGGCATCCCCAACACATTAAACACGCGTCCCAAAGTTGCCGGCCCAACAGGCACACGAATGGGATGACCAGTGTCCATCACCGTCAGGCCGCGACGCAGCCCAGCGGTCGTATCCATGGCGATCGCACGCACGGTACGGGGATCAATGTGCTCTTGGACTTCGAGCACGAGAGGTGGACCCTCATCACGCTGAACCAGCAACGCATCGTGAATGCCAGGCAAATCCCCCGAGGCGAATTCCGCATCCACCACCACGCCGACCACACGAACTACAATTCCAATCCGTCTCAACCCCAGCCCCCTATACTCCTATACTGATGAAGGTTGCGACGCTGCGCGTCATGCACAGAGACTTCCGATATAAGAAAGCCTAAGCAACAAAAGAGGCATCATTGCCCTTAATGCGGGTAAGTATACCAGAATTCTCACGATACGACAAGTCAGGGTCAGCAGTAAATTGCCGCCTGTGCCTGGTGCCCTTTCTGATTTTTCGATGATGTCTGGTGGACAAAACACCCAAATCGTGTATGATTACCAGGTGTCGTGCGACATGCACATCTCAATCTGGCTTAAACGCACGCAAATGAGAGAGGAAGTATGGCACTGATAGCCGAAGTCGGGATTGACCTGGGGACGGTCAATGTCCTCGTCTATGTACGCGGACGGGGCATCGTCTTGCAGGAGCCCTCGGTCGTCGCCCAAGAAGTGAACACGGGACGTGTCATCGCCGTCGGTGAAGAGGCGCGGGCCATGTTGGGCCGGGCGCCCGAGACCCTCCAGGTGCGGCGCCCCTTGCGGGACGGCGTGATTGCTGATTATCGCGTCACCAAAGAGATGATCCAGAAATTCCTGGAGAAGGCGGTCGGACAACATCGGCTGTTCAAACCCCGCTTGATGGTGACGGTGCCCTTTGGCGTGACCCAGGTGGAACGCAAGGCCGTCAAGGACGCGGCGTTCGAGGCCGGCGCCGGCCGCGCTTACACGATCCCCGAACCGCTGGCAGGAGCCATTGGCGCCGGCTTGCCCATTCACACCCCCGGCGGACACATGGTCATTGACCTCGGCGGCGGGGCGAGCGAAGCAGCCGTGCTCTCAGTGTACGGCGTCGTCGCCTCGTCCGCGGTTCGCGTCGGCGGTGTGCGCATGGATGAGGCCATCGCGGCCTTCGTCCGTCGCAAATACAATCTCATGATCGGCATGTCAACGGCGGAAGAGGCCAAAATCCGCATCGGCGCGGCCCTGCCCCTGGAAGGCGACCCTCTGCGCATGGAAGTGCAAGGCCGCGATCAGGTCAGCGGGTTGCCGCGCAGCGTCACCATCAACACCGATGACGTCATCGAAGCGCTTGAGGAATCCCTGGGAATCATCATCGGCATGGTCAAGGGCGTCCTGGAACGCACCCCGCCGGAACTCGCCTCGGACCTCATTGACCGTGGGATGACGTTGATCGGCGGCGGCGCGCTGCTCCGCAGCATGGATCAGCTGCTCACACAGGAGACGGGGGTGCCCGTGTACGTCGCCGATGCCCCCATGGCGTGCGTCGCCATCGGCGCGGGGAAGGCGCACCCCCTCATCCCGGTGCTCGAGAAGACGCTCACGGAGATGTAATCCCCCGCGTAAGCCCTCCTTCTTCACCCCCCCAGGGGGGTCAGTGAAGAAGGAGGGCTTTTTTGTACAGAATTTTCGGTTCATGGTATAATATGACCCTGGTCAATTATGACCGCAGTCACAAATGTAAGTAACGGAGGTACCGCATGAAGAAAATCTGGAGGTGGCTGATTATTGGAGTGCTCCTCGTGGGAGCCGTGTTCGGGTACGGGTGGTTTCGCCAACAGCGCCCCCAGGCCCAGGTCGAAGTGCTGCGCACGGGCGAAACGCTGCGCGGCAATCTTGACATTACCGTCGCCGTCAGTGGAAATGTGGCCGCCAATCAACGGGTAGACGTGCGCTTCAGCATCCCCGGCACGGTGGAAAGCGTCGCCGTCGCCGTTGGGGACCGCGTCGAGGAAGGGCAGACGCTGGCGCAGCTGGACACGACCGCACTGGAACGCGCCGTTGAACGCAGCACCATCACCCTCGAACAGGCGGAACTGCGCCGCAAGCAGCTCGTCGATCCGCCCACTGAAGAGGAGCTGCAACGGGCGCGAGACGCCGTCACCCAGGCAGGAGCGACGTTGACTATCGCCCGCCTCAATTACACCCGCGTCATGAGCAGCAGCTTGCTCAACGAGGATCTAAGCAGCGCTGAAGCGCGCTTCCGCGACCTGCAAACGCAGTTCGGGATGCGTCAGATGGAATTCGAGGAAGGCAAGGTCAGCGATGCGGTGCGCGATCGAGCCCGCAAGGCAGCTGACGACGCTTACTGGGCCTGGGTACGGCTCCAGCAACAGGCCGAACTGGAGCGCACGCGCGCTCAGAGCGACGTCACCCAGGCGTGGAATGCTTACAAAGAAGCACAAAATCGCCTCAAGCAGCTGGAAGAAGGGCCGAGTGAGGACGACCTGGAAAGCGTGGCTCTGGAGATTCGCACGGCGCAGCTGGCGTTGACGCAAGCGCGCGATGACCTGGCAGCCGCGACGCTCAAGGCGCCCATCAGCGGCGTGGTCGCTGCTGTAAACCTGCAACGCGGCGTCCCGGCGCCGACGACAAGCCCGGCGGTCACCCTCATTGACGACAGTGTCTTCTTTGTGGATGTCACCGTGGATGAAACCGACATCGGCAAAATCCAGGTGGGGCAGCAGGCCGAGATCACCCTGGATGCCTATACGGACGTGACGCTCGCCGGCGAAGTCGTGACCATCGCCCCGGCGGCGAATAACCTTGCCGGCATCGTCGCCTATCCCGTGCGCATGCGCCTCGAGCCCACCGACGCCGTGGCCCTGCGCGACGGTATGACTGCCAGTATCCTGATCCGCACGCAGCAGATAGAGGATGTGGTGCTGATCCCCACCTGGGCCATCCGCACCAATCCAGTAACGCGGGGGCTGTTCACTTATTGTTATTGCACGCCCGGCAGCACCGAGCCGCAACGGGTGGCCCTCACCATCGGTGCGCACAATGAAAACTACACGCAGGTCCTCGAGGGACTTGAGGCAGGCGTCACGGTGGCCCTGGTGGCAGAGGGACGGACCAATCTCCTTGAATTAACGGGGCCGCCCGTCGGCAGCACACCTTAAGGGAGGCCCATCATGGACGATGAGGTCATCACAGTTCAGGACCTGCGGAAAATGTACCAGATGGGGACGCAGGAAGTGCACGCTCTGCGGGGCGTTTCGCTGACGATCAGGCGGGGTGAGGCAGTCGCCATCATGGGGCCCTCCGGGTCAGGCAAGTCCACGCTGATGAACATCCTGGGATGCTTAGATCAGCCGACCGCCGGCAAGTACTATCTCGATGGCGCCGACGTCAGCCATATGTCGGATGATGCGCTGGCCGCGGTCCGCAATCAACGGGTCGGATTCGTGTTCCAGAGCTTCAACTTGTTGGCACGCACCCCGGCGCTGGAAAACGTCCAGCTGCCGCTCATCTACGCTGGCGCGAGCCTGCGCATGCGGCGTCAGCGCGCGGAAGAAGTCCTGCGCGCCGTAGGCCTGGGGGATCGGATGCACCATCTGCCCAACGAGCTCTCCGGCGGGCAACAACAGCGGGTGGCCATCGCGCGCGCGCTGGTCAACAACCCTTCGATCATCCTCGCCGATGAGCCAACGGGCAACCTGGACAGTCGGTCCGGCAAAGAGGTGATGGCGATCCTGCAGCGCCTCAACCGGGAGCAGGGCATTACCGTCATCCTGGTGACTCACGACGCGAACATCGCCCAATATGCCAATCGCGTCATCCACCTTTTCGACGGGGTCATTTCACAAGAAGAGGCCGTGGCCCATCCCATTGACGCCGAAGCCTGGCTAAAGCGCGAGGAGGCGTCACAGTGAAACTCCTGGAAAGCTTGCGCCTGGCGTTGCGCTCCCTGGCGACCAACAAATTGCGCGCCGCGCTGACGATGCTGGGCATCATCATCGGGGTTGGCGCGGTGATCACGCTGCTCTCGGTCGGCGAGGGCGTGCAGAGCTACATCACCGCACAGTTTCAGTCCATCGGCACGAACATCTTCTTCGTGATTCCCGGCTCACTCCGTCAGGAGCTCGACCGTCCCGCCTATCTCACGGTTAAGGATGCCGAAGCGCTGCGAGACCCCCTGCTCGCGCCGGATGTGTTGCGCGTCGCGCCTACGGCAAACGACAACGCCCGACTCACGATCCCCGGGCGCGAAAAAGTCACCCAGGTCCAGGGCGTCACCGCCGAATATGCCGACGTCCGTGAATGGTATCCGGCGGTCGGCATGTTTATCTCGCCCCTCGAGGAACAGACGGAAGCGCGGGTCATCGTCTTGGGGAAAATCGTCGCCGATGTGCTGTTCCCTGATCTGCCCGACCCCACCGGCCAGATAGTGCGGGTGAACAACATTCCCTTCCGCGTCATCGGCGTCATGGCGGAGCGCGGCGGAGGACAGTTTGGCAGCGAGGACGATGTGGCCTTCGTCCCGCTGACTACCGCTACCAGCCGGCTCTTCTCCCGGCGCACGCCCCAAGGCGAACCCCGCCTCTCCATGATCTACGTCCAGGCCGTCAGTGGAGACCGGATAGACGCCGCCATCACCGAGGTCGCCGCCATTCTGCGCCAGCGCCATAACATCCAGCCCGGCGATCCCGACGATTTCTCGACGATCAGCCAGGCGGATCTCATCGGCACCTTCCAACAGATCACCAGCGTGCTGACGGTGTTTCTGGGAGCCATCGCGGGGATCAGTTTGCTGGTGGGCGGGATTGGCATCATGAACATCATGCTGGTCTCGGTCACCGAGCGCACGCGGGAGATTGGGCTGCGCAAAGCGGTGGGCGCGCGTCGGCGCGATATCCTGTGGCAATTCCTGATCGAAGCGATGCTGCTCTCGATGGTTGGAGGCACTCTGGGGATCGGCTTTGGCACGGCGGGGGCGGCCATCGTCTCCAGTTTCCTGCGCGAGCAGAACTTCAATGCGGTCATCACCCCCGGCTCCGTACTGCTGGCGACGCTCTTTTCCGCCGCCGTGGGGCTTTTCTTCGGCATCTATCCCGCGCAACGCGCCGCCGCCCTCAACCCCATTGACGCGCTGCGTTACGAGTAGCCTTACACCAGGGCCAAAGCGAGATTTTGGCCCATCACCGTGAAACCACCAGGAGTCAGAAGCGCTCTGGCCTCTGACTCCTGGCTGATCTCTGCCCTCTGCCCTCTGACTTCTGACTTCTGACTTCTGACTTCTGACTTCTAACTTCTGACCTCTATTCTGCGGCGGGTAACGTGAAATAAAACTTGCTCCCCTCCCCCTTCACGCTCTCGACGCCCACGGCGCCCCCCAATTTTTCGATGATGAAACGGACGATGGAAAGTCCCAAGCCGTGCCCCTTGACCCGGAGGGAATCCAGGCGCGCAAACGGCTGGAAAAGCTGCGCCTGCTCCTCGACCGTCAAGCCGGCGCCGTTATCCCGCAGCCAATATCGCACCTTGTCCCCCAAATCGTCGCTGCCTATCTCGAGGCGCGGCGGCTCGCCGCCATACTTCAAACCGTTGCTGAGATAGTTGACCCACACCTCTTCCACCCAGGAGGCATAGCCCAGCACTGCGGGCCAGCGTTGCGGCAACACAACCTCCGCCCCCGTCTGATGGATGCCATCTTGCAGCCGCTCCAGCGCGTGCGCCACAATCAACTCCATCTGCAAAGGGCCCATAGTCACATCGGATTTGCGGAGCTGCACCAACAGCAACAGCTCGTCCACGATGTTCTCCATCCGTTTTGCATTGGCGACGATGCGTTCAAGGTAAGCTCGCAGCTCGGCGTCGGAAAGTTCCGCGCCAAAAAGCTCGATGGTCCCCGCATAACCGATCAACAGCGACAGCGGCGTGTCGAGATCGTGGGCCACAATGCCGGCAAAAGCGTCCAATTCAGCATTACGGGCCTCGAGATCCGCGTTCAAGCGGCGGAGCTCCATCATATCGTCGAAGCGCGCGCGGGCGATGGTGATCGCGCGCTCCAATTCCAGGCGATTGGGCGATTTCACCAGATACGCGCCCGCGCCCACACTTCCCGCCCGCTCGATCAGATCGCGGGTGCTGTAGGCAGAAAGCATCACCACCGGCGTCGGGCAGAGCTCGAAAATGCGCTGGGTGGCGGTGATCCCATCCATATCGGGCATACTCCAGTCCATCAACACCACGTCGGGCCGCGTTTCCAGCACCAGCTGCACCGCCTCCTGGCCGTTGATGGCTTCCCCTATCACCACATAACCCAGACCCTCCAGCAATCCATGGATCATCTGGCTGACCAGATAATCATCCTCAGCGATGAGCACCCGCACGGGCGTCTCCGAGCTCCGGCCACACAACGCTTCCATCAAGACACCTCGTTGCGGAACACCAGGGTCACCACGGCGCCGTCCTCATTGCTGAGGAGAACCTGGCCATTCAACGTGCGCCGCATGAGATTGCGCACCAATTCCAGCCCTACGTTGGTGCGCTTCCAATGCAACACGTCTTCGGGGAATCCAGGGCCGTCATCGCGGAAGACGAGCCGCACCATGCCCTCTTCAGACGTGATGACCACGGAAAGGTGCACGCCAGGACGATCCCCCAGCGCATGGCGCAGCGCATTGGTGACCAATTCGTTGATGATCAACGCCAGATTGTGCGCCTGTGTCGCCGTGACCTGCACTTCGGAAGGGGAAACCGTGGCCACGATCTGCCCGCCACGCGCCAGCGTCTGCAACGTCGAATGAATGATCTGCTCGGCCAGGAGCGACAGGCGCAGCGGCATCCATTCCGCGTCCGAAAGCATCTCGTGCACCGTCGTCAGCCCCTGTAAGCGGACGATCATCTCATCAATAATCTGCTGAAACAGCGGCTGCTGCGAGATCTCGGCGTGACGGCGCTCCGCATACAACAGCCCGATGATCGCCATCAGGTTGTTCTTCACCCGATGGTTCACCTCCCGCAACAGGAAAGACTTGGTCTCCGCATCACGGCGCGCCTGCTCGTAAAGGGTGGCATTTTCGATGACGATGGTGATGGTCGCGGCAATGGATTCCAGCAAATTGACCTCGGCAGCGTCGAAGCGCCCTTCCGCCTCATCCACCACCTGCAGGGCGCCGATCACCTTTTGCTTGACCCACAGCGGGACGGTCACCATCGAACGTACCTGAATTCCCGCCTGGTCACTGACGCCCGCATAGAAACGGGGATCTTGCGTCACATCGCTGCTGACGAGGCTGCGCCCCCGGCTCACCGCCCACCACACCAGGCCCTGTCCCTCAGGCAAGCGCCACCCGCGCACCAACTCACTGCGGGGACCGCTCGCCTGCCGGCAGACCAAGTAATTGTCTGTGGGGTCCAGCAGCCACACAGACGAGGATTGTACTTCCAGGAGATGTTGCACCTCGGCCAGCACCGTCGCCAGAAATTGATCCAGGTCGAGGTTGGAAATAAGCGCTCGCCCCGCCCGGTTGAGTAATGCCAGCTCGCGGTTGCGCCGCAGCAGCGCCGCCTCCATGTCGGCGCGCGCCGCGATCTCGTTCTGCGCCGCCTCGAAAAGCCGCGCGTTCTCGATCGCCCCGGAGAGATGATCCGCGATGGTCTGCAACACCGGCAGATCCTCCTCGGTAAAGGCGTCCGCCGCCGTGCCCTGAATGGTGAGAGCGCCGATGCAACGTCCCCGGCTGATCAAGGGCAGGGCCATCTCCGAGCGCGTCTCCGGCAGATAGGGGTTGCTGAAGTGCACCTCATCCTGTCCGACGTCCCAGGCGATGCGCGACACGCCATGCGTGATGGCCCAGCTCACCATGGAAGTGCCGTTCAAGGGCAGGCGATAACCGGCGCGCAGCATCCGCTCCCCCGCCTCGCCGGTGCCGGCCTGCAGCACCGCGTGCTCCCCTCGCGCATCCACCAGAAACACGCCCACATAATAGAAGTCGAAGCTCTCGCGGACCAACTCCACCGTGCGGTGCATCAGCTGTTGGGGATCCAGAATCCGCGCGACCGACCGCGAGACGCGCGCGGCAGTCTGCAGTTGTAAATTGCGGCGATGCAGCGTGCTCACGAGACTTTCGTAATCCACCTCGCTCATGCGCCTGTCGGTGATGTCATACAGGATCACCTGCCGGGCGACCTGACCCTCGGCCCGGTGCAAGGGGACAGAAATCACGTAATACCAGCGTTGATCGCGCAGGCTGAAGACCTCCCAGTGCACCGTCTCGGCCTCATAGACCGATTGTGGCACGCCGCCGGGGGAGGGATATCCCAACTCACGCAGCACCTGCAAACACGAATGTCCCACGGGGTCGAAGCCCAGGTAGGCGCACAGCGCGGCGTTGGCGTATTCGATGCGGTGATCGGGGGAACAGACACACAGCATGGCGTTCATAGGACGCGCCGTCGCCTCCCCCGTCAGCGGCGCGCCCCCACCCACACGCACATTTGCTTCGCTCGCGGTCAGCTCCTGCAAGCGCCGTTCCAACACGCGAGCGCTTAGCTGCGGGTCCATGGCAACACAGTGCGTGTTGGGATACCAGCTCGCGCCGAGCATCACAATGGGGTGTTGATCCAGGACTCCCAACAGCTCCTGCGCCGTGAACAAACGTCGGTCATAGCAGCACAGGAATACCGCCGGCAATGACTTGACCCAGTCCGCAATGCGGAATTCCAGATCCAACAACGCGGAAGGCGTGGCACAATGCGGCGACAGCGCCGCCACTTCCAGGATGACAAACAAGGCACAGCCGGGCGGGTCACACGTGCGCTCCAGCTCAAACAGGAGGGTCTCCAGAGCCTCCCAATCTGGAAGGCCCTGCGCATCCTGGAAGACCGTGGGATTATACACCTGCCACTCGCCCGCGTCTTCAAAGGTCGTCCAGGCGATGCCTTCCTGTTGAAGCGCCGTATGCAATGCCGTGCTATCGGGCGTGAGGATCAGCAGGCGCATTTTGCCGCTGCGGCGTAACCCCAGCCGGATCAACGCCACCTGCGAGGCGAGCAGCGCATTGCCATCTCCCAGAGCGAGGAGATGCTGCCCGACCCCCAGAGCCTCGACGGCAGGGTCACCCGTCGTATCCCCAGGAAGAGAGAATTCCGTGGGCTGATCAAATAATAAAGCCGCTGTCAACATATCCAAATTATAACCCCACTCTGACAATTGGTCAAAATCAAGACCAGCGCGGACCAAGCGGCCATTGTGATTTGCCGCAAGCTGTGCTAGACTGTGAACGACGTGAAAACGTGCAAACGTGCGAACGTGTCCACGTGGACACGTATTCTATTCGCTTTCTCGCTTTCTCGCTTTTTCGCTTTCTCGCTTTCTCGCTTTTTCACTGATTCTCTGACTGCTGACCGCTGATCTCTATTTTCGAAGAAGACGCCATGTGCTGGCGCACACTATCCAAAAATGAAAATGTGCGGTGACTGTTCAGCCTGGCGCCAGGTAGCCAGACGGCGATGGATGAACCTTTGTGAGCTGCAGCTTTTGCCCCACCCCCTGCCCCCTCCCCGACGGCGTCTACGCCGTCGGGGAGGGGGAGAAAAAAAATAGGGGTTTTGCAGGCGGGCCACGCCCGCCTGCAAAACCCCACAAAAAAAAAGTCCCCCTTTCCCCCGCGCGGCGCGGGGGAAAGGGGCCAGGGGATAGGGGGAAAGAGTTAATACTCAATCTTCAAGAGTCGCCAGGAAATTTTCCGTTTTTCAGTCAGTGGCGATACCTTTGTCACGCAAGTGATTTTTTCGCTTATTCGCTTATTCGCCTTTTCGCTTTTTCGCTTTCTCGCTTTCTCGCCTTTTCGCTGATTCGCTGACTGCTGACTCGCTGATCTCTATTTGCTGAGGAGCGCTTATGGACAGCCCGGATCCCTATCTGACCCCCTTTACCTGGCGTTACGGCTCGCCGGAAATGCGCGAGATTTGGAGTGAGCAGACGACGCGTCGCCTGTGGCGCCGCATTTGGGTAGCCCTGGCGCGCGTCCAAAATCGCTACGGCCTGGTGAGCGCTGAGCAGCTGGCCGATCTCGAAACGCACGCGGAGGAAGTAGATTTCGACCGCTCGCGGGCAGTCGAGGCCGAGGTGCGTCACGACGTGATGGCGGAAGTCGCCGTTTTCGCCAGCCAATGCCCGATCGGCGGCGGCATCATCCACCTGGGCGCGACCTCGATGGACGTCAAAGACAACGCCTCCGCGCTGCAGGTGCGCCAGGCGCTGGAGCTGCTCCTCGCCCGGCTCGACGCCCTGCTCGCGGCCTTCGCCGACCAAATCGAACGGTGGGCCGATACCGTCTGCATCGGGTACACACACCTCCAGCCCGCAGAACCGACCACGCTGGGCTATCGGCTCGCCCTCTACGCCCAGGATCTGCTGGAGGATCGGGAAGATCTGCGGCGGACTCGCGCCGCGTGGCGCGGCAAGGGCTTCAAAGGCGCGGTCGGAACGTCGGCGTCGTATGCGCTGCTGCTGGAAGGGCGCACCTCCCCCGCCGCTTTTGAGGCCGAGGTGATGGCGGAACTCGATCTGCCCGCCTGGCCCCTCACCAATCAAACTTACCCCCGCCGCCAGGACTGGCTCGTCCTCAGCCAGCTCGCCGGATTGGGCAGCACCCTCTATCGGCTGGCGATGGATCTGCGCGTGCTGCAAATGCCCGTCCTGGGGGAATGGGCCGAACCCTTCGGGGAAAAGCAAATCGGCTCATCGGCCATGCCCTTCAAGCGCAATCCCATCGAAGCGGAGAAACTGAACAGCCTGGCGCGTTACCTGGCGCAGCTGCCGCGCGTCGCCTGGGACAACACGGCGCTCTCCCTGTTAGAGCGCACCCTTGACGATTCCGCCAATCGCCGCATCGTGTTGCCAGAAGCGTTCCTCACCGCCGAGGAGCTCCTGCGCAGCGCCACCGCACTCATCCGCGGCCTGCGGGTGAACGAGCGCGCTATCGCCCGCACGTTGGCGCAGTATGGGCCCTTCGCCGGCATCGAGCCGCTGTTGATGCAGCTGGCGAAAGCGGGGGCCGATCGGCAGGTGATGCATGGGGTGTTGCGTGAAGCCGCATTGCAGGCATGGAGCAAGATCGAGGCAGGACGGGAAAATCCCCTGGAGGAGCTGCTGGCCGCGCATCCCGAATTGCGGCGCTTCCTCGCGGCAGAGGCCATCCGCGCCGCACTGGACGCCTCGACCTACGTCGGAGATGCGGCCGGGCGCGCCCGCGCCTTCGCGCGCACGCTGCGTGCGACGCTCGCAGACTCGTCCAAACCGGTCTGACCGCGCAAAGAGCGCAGAAGTCCCTGGCTTTAGAAAACGAAAAGACGCCGCTGCCCCTGGCCTATCGCCAATATCGCTCCAGCAACGGCGTCTCTTGAAGAGCGTAGAGAAGTCCCAAAATATTCACAGCGCACAGTAATGACGCTCTTCCATCCCACTTACGGCTAGCATACCGCGCGCTGCCCGCTATGAAAAGCGCCAACGAGCTGCTGTCCGCCCCGCCAAATGGCGGGGTCACCGATCCTCAAGGCTTAGCCCCCCGCTCAAGGGTCATCCAGCCCAGCTTGAGCGCCTCCGTCACCGCTTCAGTTCGACTGTGAACATGCAGCTTGTCGTAAATGTCTGCCAGATGTCCCTGCACCGTCCGATGGCTGATGGCCAGCGCCTGACCGATTTCCCGATTGGTCTTGCCCTGCGCCGCAAGTCGCAACACCCTCAGCTCGCGCTCCGTCAACGGCTCGATAAAAAGCGGCTCCTCGTCCTCTGGCGCAGACGGCATTCTGGCAACCTGATGCACTACCTGCGTGGCCACCTGAGGACTGAGGGCGACATTCCCGCTGTAGACCTGCCGCACCGCGTGGATGACTTCCTCCATGCGCGCAGTTTTCAGCACATACCCATCCGCGCCGGTTTTGAGAAGCGCCAAAACCTGCGGGACCGCGTCATCAGCGGTCAGAACCAGAATGCGCACGCGCGGATAGTCGCGCTTGATCCGCTGCGCGGCCTCGATGCCGGTCATCTGCGGCATGTGCAGATCCAGCAGTACCACATCCGGCGACACCTGCGCCAGCTTCCGCAGCAATTCCAGCCCATCGCCGACCTCAGCCAGCACTTCGATGTCGCCTGCCGCCTCCAGAAACCGGCGAATGCCCTGACGCACGAGGACATGATCATCTGCAATCACCACGGAGATCTTTGCCATCGCTGCCCTGCCTTTTGAGAGACACAGAATCAAGGCCCTTTGGGCCTGACCCCGCCCGTCCCCGTCACTCCCGTTCAGACCTCCACGAGGCCGTCGAAGCCATACACCTTGAGGTCAATCCGCCCGAGCGCGTCGAAGCAGACCCCCTCGGACTCCAGGCGCAGGCGCTGTTCGGCGTCGTCGAAGAGACTGATCGCCCCACGGCCATTGACCACGCGATGCCAGGGGACGCCAGCGGGCGCCGAACGAAGCGCCCAGCCCACGGTGCGCGCGCCGTGATCCCACCCCAACTTTCGGGCGATCTGACCATACGTCGTCACTTTTCCCGGAGGAATCTGCCGCACCAGGGCATACACGGCCTCAAATTGCTTGTTCATGTTTCCTCCTGTACGTTCTCACGTTCTCACGTTCTCACGTTTTCACGTTTCCACATTCACCCAGCAGGGTCATCACTCCACCGTGACGGTAATCACGTCGCCCGTCAGCAACGCTCCCTCCGGCGTGACGCCGCTCACCGTGAACCGATGCGGGCCGGGCGCCAGCGTCCAATAGGCAGTATAAGGCGGCGCATCAAAAACGGCCAGTGGCGCGGCATCCACCCACAAAGTCACCTCATGCAGCGGCGCCGTCGCTTCAGCGCTGACGGCAATCCGCTGAGACGCCGGCGCGATCGCCGGGTCGTAACGGTAGACCGTGCCGGCGTCGGGACGCAAAAGCCGCAACGGGGCCGTAGCCGCCGTCGAGGACGCCGGGACGTCCACTGCGGCATATTCCAGGCCCTGCTCGCGCGCCCAGGCCTGCGCCTCCGGCGGATAACGCACCACGACGCGATCTCCCACCCGCTGATGCAGCTCACACACCGTCTGTGGCGCGGTCCCGGCAAGGAACCACTCCGTGATCCGATGCGGGCAATCGGGACCCGGCAGTTGCCCCGAAAGCGCACAGACCTCCACGCGGACCAACCCTTCGGGAGGCTCAAACGACTGCGGCGGACGCCCCTGGAGCGCCAGCTCCATGACGTCATGCCAGATCGGCCCCGCCCCGCTGACGCCGCTCACGTTGACCATGGGAGCGCCATCGGCATTGCCCACCCACACCCCCACCGCCAGATCGGGCGTGTAGCCCACCGTCCAGTTGTCACGGAAATCGGTCGTCGTGCCGGTTTTCACCGCCGCCGGACGCGACAGCTCCAGCACGCTCCCCACCCCAAAAGTCGGGGCCCGCGCCAGGTCATCGCTGAGGATGTCGGTGATGAGGAAGGCCACGCGGGGATCGAGCACCTGCGGGCCGCGGCCACTGGCGTTCGACACCAGGACCCGCCCCTCCGCGTCCTCCACCCGCAAAATGGCGAGGGGAGTCACACGCGCGCCGCCGTTGGCAAACGCCGCGTAGGCCGCCGTCTCCTCGAGCAGGCGCACCTCCCCGCCGCCGAGAACCGCCGCGAGACCCAGATCCGCGCGCTCGAGGCTCGTCATGCCCAGGCGTCCCGCCAGCGCGGTAAGCGAGTTCACGCCGATGCGCTCCATCACCTGCACGGCCGGGACGTTGTACGAAGCAGCGAGCGCCTCCCGCGCCCGCACGGGACCGCGGAAAAGGGCATCGTAATTCTGGGGCACGTAGGGCAGCCCCTCGCGCGTCGGGAAGGCCGTCCGCACGTCGAACAACAACGAAGCAGGGGTCATTATCCCCTGCTCGAAAGCGGCGGCGTAGGCCAGCGGCTTGATGGAAGATCCCGGCTGACGCAAGGCCAGCGCCGCATTCACCGCCCCGGCAATGCGCGCGTCGAAGTAATCCGGACTGCCCACCAACGCCAGGATCTCCCCCGTCTGCGGATCGAGGGCCACGACAGCGCCATTCTGCACGTGATAGCCGCCCGGCGGACAGTTCTCCGGGCGCCCCTCGCACGTCGCCAGGCGCTGCAGGCGCTGCCGCAACACATCACGGACGGCCTCATTGAGCGCGCCATCCAGCGTCGTGATGATCTGCAAGCCACCCGCCTCAAGGCGCTCGCGCCCCAACTCCCGCTCCAACTGCCCGCGGACGTACATCACAAAATGCGGGGCGCGGATGTTGAACGGCGTCGCCGCGAAGTACAGCGGCTCCTCCCGCGCCAACGCCGCCTCATCAGGCGTGAGGTAGCCCTCGGCGACCATCCGCTGCAGCACAACCGCCTGGCGCGCCTGAGCCGCCGCGAGATCTTCCAGCGGATTGTAGAGCGCCGGCGCCTGCGGCAGACCGGCAAGCAAAGCGCATTCCGCCAGGTCAAGGTCGCGCACGGACTTCCCAAACAGCGCGTGCGCTGCCGCCTCGACGCCATAGGCCATGTTCCCGTAATAAACCTCGTTGAGGTAAAAGGTGAGAATTTCGTCCTTGGTGTAGCGACGGGTCAGGCGGACGGCGAGCACGACCTCGCGGAACTTGCGAACGAGAGTCTGCTGAGTGCGTTCGCTGGGACTGAGAAGAAGGATACGCGCGAGTTGCTGCGGAATGGTGCTGCCCCCCATCACGACTTCGCCGTGACGCAAATTTTGCCACAACGCGCGCAAGATGCCACGAAGGTCAAAGCCGGGATGCCGATAGAAGCTGGCGTCCTCGACCGCAAGGGTCGCCTGACGCAAAGGCAGGGGAATTGCCTCGAGCGGCACAGGGGTATGCAGTCCCGTGTACGGAGGCAACATCTCGTACAGCAGCCGCCCCTGGCGATCGTAGATCTTGCTGGTCGGCGCGGAGGTATACGCCGTGAGGTCATCGGGCGCGGGCAAATCCGCCAGCAGCCACAGTCCGGCGCTCACCAAAATGACGATCCCGGCTGCGAGGATACCTGCCAGCCACCGCAGCCAGAGAGTCCAGGCCCTGGAATGACAACGCGGCTTTTGCACGTCCCCAGCTTTCACGCGAAATGAAGGGTCAGCGGGAGGCCCCGGTCACTGATACACGACAAACACCGGTCGCGGTTGAAGGCGCAGCACGTCAGCAGGAGTCATCAGCGGGACGTCATAGCCGTAAAAGAGCTTGAAGCCGCTGTATTCGAAGCCCGGTTCTTCCGCATACTGCAGATGATCGGCGATCTTCGCCGGGGGTCCGCCAAAACCGTCAGCGTCCCAGATCAATTCCACCGAGGCATAGGGCTGGATGCGGTCTTTGTCCGCAAACATACGATCATCGAATTGATGGATAATGAGCAGTTTGCGTTCCCCGGCCTCCCAGGCGCGCTCCGTGAGCCACGCCTGCGCCAGGTTGACGCTGTCGCCGTCCATGCGCCCCAGACGCTCCCCCGGAACGATCCCCGCCAGCATCGTGAATTCAGGGTCTAACGCCAGATGCACGCCCCGCTGACGCACAAACGGCGCGACGTAGTCCAGTTCCACCGGCAACGGACTGTGCGCCGGCTGAATGTCAAGTACTGCCAGCAAGCCGTTCGCGCGCGCCACATCAATCCACAGCTGGATAGTGGCAGTGGGCACGCGATGATTGTAATCGCCGTCCTCCCCAGGATAGGCGTCGGCGATGGTGACGACCATGTGAAAGAAGGGGATGACGGTCGTATCGGTGAGGAGGGTTTGATAAGCGGTTGCCTGCTCGCGCGCCAGAGTGACCGTTTCCGTGGGAGAAACCGTCCCCAAAATACCCAGTCCCCGTCCCAGCGGCGTGCCGTACAGTCCCACCAACATCCGCCCGGTGAGCGGCGAAAGGCGCTCTGCAGGCCAGCCGCCCGCACAGCGCGGCCGCGCTATGCCATTTGCCGGATCACAAGAGAAGTCGTCGAGCGGCGCCGGCGTCGGCTCGGGCGGTCTGACGGTCGGCGCGGCGAGTGGAGTCGAGGCGTCTGGCAGCGCGCTCCCCAGCTCTGCCGCCAGCGCCGACCCGGCCCAAAGTTCGTCATCCGTCTCCACGAGCAGGGGGGATGGGGTGAGGATGGGAAAGCTGGCAGATTCACTGTGAGCCTCGAAAAACGAGCCCAGCAGCACCAGGGCAATGCCTGCCAGCAGCAAGGCGACCCCTCCCATGAACCTGCGACGGTAGTTGATCATGGCTGCATTATACCGCGAGAGCGCGCCGCGTCCAGACGTCGCGGCGCGCTCCCAGCCACGGAATTTCCTAGCCGCGCGCCGGCGCGTTGTCGAGAATCCCTTCGATCTCCGCCAACACGTCCTCAGAGAGCTGCATGTCGGCGGCGACGACGTTGGAAGCCACGTGTTGTGGCTTCGTCGCCCCGGTGATGGCAGAGCTGATCTCCGGGCGGCGCAGGATCCAGGCGAGCGCCAGCTGCGCCACCGTGAACCCCAATTGCTCCGCCAGCGCGCTGAGGCGGCGTATTTTTTCGAGATTGGCTTCGGTCAGGTCGCGCTCCAGCCAGCGGCTACTCGCGGCGCGCGATCCTTCGGGGATGCCGGCGTTGTACTTGCCGGTGAGCAGCCCCTGCGCCAGCGGGCTGAAGACAACCACTCCCAGGCCATGGCGCGCCGCCGTCGGCAGGATCTCCGGCTCGATATGACGATCCAGCATGTTGTAGCGGGGTTGTTCGACCTGCGGCAGGTAGGCGTTGAAGCGGGTGGCCGTCCCTACGGCAGCTTCGAGCTGCGCCGCCGTCCACACGCTCGTGCCCCAGTAAAGGATTTTCCCCTGATGCACCAGATCATCCATCGCGCGCACTACCTCATCCAGGGGGGTCGCGGCATCGAAGCGGTGACAGAAATAGAGGTCCAGGTACTCCACCCCCAACCGTCGCAGCGACCCCTCCACGGATTCCAGGATGTGTTTGCGGCTCAAGCCGCGATCGTTGACATCGTCGCTCATGGGCCAGAACACCTTGCTGCTGAGGACGAGATGCTGGCGCGGGACGCCCAGGTCGCGCAACGCCTGCCCCACGACCCGCTCCGCCTCACCGCCGGCGTAGCTGTCCGCCAGATCAAAAAAGTTGACCCCGTGCTCCACGGCAGTTTGGATGCACGCACGGGTCACTTCGATGTCTTCAGTGCCGCCAAAGGTCAGCCATGCGCCCAGCGAGATGGCGCTGACTTTGATGCTCGAACGTCCCAGATTACGGTATTTCATGGATTTCCTCCTCCTTCGAAAATAGAGAGCCGTGAATCGTGAGAAGAGAGTCGTCACGGCCTCTGCTCACGACTCACGCCTTACATTTTTATTCTCGGTGATGTCCCGCCGGGACCTATGCCTTCCGTGATGGCTCGCTCCTGTCACCGGCGGGTGTACGTCCCCAGCAGCTCGGCCTGCGCCAGGATGTGCCCCTGCATTGCGCGCTCCACCTCGCGCTTGGAAGCGCCTGCTTTGAGATCGAGCGTGGTGTCGAGGGCGTACAACCGGAAGAAATAGCGGTGCGTGCCGCTCGGCGGGCAAGGTCCGCCGTAATCGAGCCGCCGCCAGCTGTTCTTCCCGTACACGCTGCCATCCGTGCGCTCGGCAATGCCTTCCGGCAGGCCGGTCGCCGAGGCGGGAATGTTGAAGAGGATCAGGTGATCCCACACGCCGGCGGGCGCATCGGGATCATCGCAGATGAGCGCGAAACTCTGCGTCCCTGCCGGCGCGTCACGCCACGCCAGCGGCGGAGAGATGTCCTCCCCATCACAGGTGTACAACTTCGGAATTGCCTCGCCATGGGCGAACACTGGACTGGTCAACTTCAGCGCCATGTCTTCCTCCTGTTCTGTTTCAGGGGTGACGGTTTCCGACGCCTGGCAAGCCGTCACCAACAATAAAAGGAACCACAAAACAACCCTTCGCCACATCACCCCACCTCCAATACCCACGTGACAATCAAAATCAGCCTCTCGCGCAAACCCGCCCGGCGTTCCAGACGATGACGGCGTCACGCAAAAATATCGAAGATGTCCCGCAGCATTGAGGCGGCGGAGGGCACCGGGGTGAGCTCTTCGATGAGCGCGGTGATGCTGCCGAAAATGTCCGTGTGATAGACCACGCCCATCTGCTTGCGCCCCAGATGGCCTAGCGGGTGCTCTGATGGAAGCGCCATGGGCTTCACGGAAAGGCGGCAGCCGCCGCAGCTGTCGCGCTCCGCCGTCGCCAGCAGCCGATAGCGCCGGCCCTGCTGCCGCGCCGCGCGCAGCTCCTCCACCGGGACCGACGCAATGCCGGCGCGCCCGACCTCCTCCAACCGCGCGGGATACTCCAGGACGGCGTTGGTGAGAATGACCAGCTTCGCCGCCGCGTCCCACCCCTCCAGGTCCCACGAGGCGTCGGCCTCCAACACCCCCTCCGCCCGCGCCTGCGCCAACGCGGCGTCCCAGGGGACGCCGTCGGTCAGCAGGTCCATGATGTACCCCGTGACCAGGTTCGGCACCGCCTCCACGCGCGTGATGACCGCGCCGCGCAGCTCGCGCTGCCCCAGGTTGATCGCCGGCAGGCCGCCGGTCACAGTCCCATCAAAGCGCAGGCTGACGCCGTTGGCAGCTGCGAGGTCGTGCAACTCGCGGAACGCCAGCACCAACGGCCCCTTGTTGGGCGTCGAGACGTGCATCCCCTTCCTCAACGCCGCGCGGATGCAACTCAACCCCGGTTCGGCGCCCTGCGCCAGATTGACGGGCGACGCTTCGAGCAACAGCTCGGCGTCGGCGCCGGCGACCAATGCCAGCGCGCTCTCGCCGGGCCGTCCCGCGCCGGGGTAGTCAGCGATGCTGCGCCCCTCACGCTTGAGCTGCGCCACCAACGCCGGGTCGAGGCTGGCGGCGGCGTAAGCCGTCCCCCGGCTATCCGCAGCGCCCACCAGCTTCAGCCTCAGGCCATAGCGCTCACGCAGCAGCGCGTCCTTTTCCACCAGCAATTCGCAGAAGCGCCGCCCAAGATTTCCCAATCCCACCAGCACAAAACGTATGTCGCGCATGGAATCTCCTTACGTGTGAACGTGTGAACGTGGAAACGTGCCCACGTGCAGGTTGCGTCACGCATCGAGGCGCAGGGCCAACAACGGCACCAGCATCTCCCCGGCGTCCAGCCCTCCATGGCGCCCGCGCAGTCTCTGCGCCAGAGCGGGGTCGCGCACAAAATAGGCGTCCTTACGGGCCACGCCGATGATGTCCCCCAGCCGATATTCCAGCTCCGGGTGCGGCATCCCCTTCCCCAACAGACCGCTCTCGATGAAGGCCTGCTGGGAAAAGTAGATGAAGGGCCTGGAAAGATGGGTGTGGAGGTAATTCCACGCCGCCGTATAGCAACCCGAACGCACATAGAAGAAGGGAACGCGCGCCTCGCCCAACGGCGGCATGACGAGCAGGTCGCGCAACTGCGGATGATCCGACAAGCGCACCGCCGCCCGCGCTGGAGTATCAATCTGTCCATGGTCTGCCGTCACCAACAGCAACGTCCCCTGACGCTCCGCAGCCGATAGCTGTTCCAGCAGGCCGGCTTCCAACAGCTGCCCGATGGAGCGGATTTCCAGATCGGCGGTCGTATCGTAAGGGCCGTAGTGATGCCCCAGGGTGTCCACCCCGCTCCAATAGCCGCTGAGGAAAAACCGCTCCCCGCGATGTTCCCGCAGCATCCGCCCGAGCTTCACCCACAGCTCGGAGGGGAACTCGTAGCCATCCACGTTGGCGACGCCCCGGTACTGCATCTGCGAGAGCGGCGTCGCGACCAGGGAGCGCGCGGTCAGGGCATAGGTCGCCATATCGTGATCCTTGAGCGCCTGCGCCACCGTCGGGAGGGGGATGAATTTCTCCGCATTGAACCCCCAGTTCCGCAGCGCGCCCGCAAAAGGGGCCACCGCCGGGGAAAACGAGATCGCCTCGACCGCCATCAGCCACTCGCGCAGGTAAAACTCGAAGGCCAGCGCCCCATGTTCTAGCGGCGGACGCCCCGTCCAAAGTGTGTTGAGCACGCTGCTGGTCGTGGACAGGAAAGTTGTCGTGATGGGCAGCAGACGCCCCCGACGCGCCAGGCATGCCAGTTCACTGTCCGCGCGCCGCGCCAACACCCAGAGCAACTGCTCCCAACCCAAGGAATCCAGCGTGACCAGGACGATGCGCTCGACCCCCTCCAGGAGATCGCCCAACAGGTCGGGCCAGAGTGGCGGCAGCGCGCCCGGCAACGACGCGCCCAACCCCTGCGCCACCGTCGCGGCGAGGTTCCCCACCGAAGCCCCCTCGTAACGGGGCCAGACAAAATTCGGCGGCAATGACGGCATGGTTGCGGGACGATAAGTCCGCAACTCGTGTTCCAGCTGGGCCACATCCATGGCGCCCCGGGTCACCGCACGATCCCCTGAATGAGGTAGCCCACCCACAACAACCACGCGGTCGCCGCATACGCCAGCGACCCCTCGGCGCGACCTGCCTCACGTCGCACGGCCCGCACGGAAAGCGGCAACGGTAGGAGCGCCAGCAACGTCGTCAGCGGCAGCTGCCCCAGAGCGACTCCCCCGCCGAGCAGCCCGCCGGCCATCAGCAGCGCCACTCCCCGTCCCCAGCGCGGCAACGTCATAGGGCCGCAGGCGAACGCCAGCGCCAACAATGCCGTCGCGAGGAACAGAGCGCGCAAATCCACCCATCCCACCCACAGGGCGTAAATCGCGATCACCAGCGCCGGCGCGAGCACAAACGACGCCCAGGGACGCCGGCGAGCCGCGACCGCTAACAGCAGCGCGCTGCCCACCAGCGCCAACGCCGCGCGCGTCAGCGGCAGAGCCCCGGTCACCACCCAGGGCGCCGTCACCGCCAACAGCGGGCCCCAGACTACAGGCGGAAGCCCTTCGCGTGGCCAATCCCGCATCCACACCTCCCGAAAAACACCCCCGCTCAATACGGCAGTTGGGGACCAACCACCGACCAGCTTGCTGCCTCAGCGTCGCGCGCCGCCCACAACACGCGCTTCATGGGCCAATCCGCACGGTCGAGAGCGTAGACGACGCACCCCGGCGCGCGCTGCCCGACCCCGGCGCCATCGTCCACCCAAACCACGCGGTACGGTTCATAGCCGCGAGACAACACCGCGGCGACGAGCGCCTCCATCTCCGTCACCTCTGGCGGCGGGGACGCCGTCAGTTCCAGGGCGGCCTGCACCGCCGCAACCAGGCGTTCCGCCTCCGCCGGAGCGTCAGCCCGCAACGATTCCTGTGCCATTTGCAGCAGCAGCTCCAGAGCGATCGCCCGCGCCTCGCGGGGACGTCGGACGAAATCCGCCGTGATGCCGCGCTCCGCCCCCCAGGCCGGATCGAAGAGAATGCCGGTGAGAAAATATGCGGAGGGATCATAACGGCTCTGGTACGCCCGCACGGTGTCCATCAACAGCCAGCCATCCTGCAACACACGGCCCTCTTCCGCCGTGACGTGCAGCGCTTGCAGCCATCGCAACCAGTCGCGCTCCAATTCCGGGAGCGGCGGCAGGTCCAACGCCGCCAAAGCACTCGCCAGGCGCAGCGTCCCCTCGCCCGACGCTGCAGCGCCGGCCTCGCACAGCTGCCGCATCCCCTCCCAGCCCCGTTCCTCGACGATGTAGGCCAACAACGCCCCCGCTTCCAGATAGCCGATCTCGTGCTGCTGAAGGTAAAAATCGTCCAGCAGCTGCTGCAAGGGGACATACGGCCCCGTCTGCAACAGCGCCGCCGCGTTGCGCGGCAGGGATTCGGGCCAGTAATGCCCGCCGGCGACCAACACCGCCAGGCCCTCACGAATCATGGAAGGGAATTGGTCGCAGCCCCAGGCGCTGTCGAGCCGATGGGTCAGCTCGTGGCGCAACAACAACGTCAGCTCCGAGGGCGCATAGACCCGATCGGTGTATGAGACCGCGACCCAATCGCTGGTGGCGTATCCCCCCTGGCCGAGGATGCGATCGAGCAAGTAGACATCCAGCACGGTCGTTGTGGTCACCTCGAAGCGCGCCGCCACTTCCGCATAGGCGCCCTGCGCGAGCGGCAACAGCGTGGCGAGATCGCGCTCCGCCGCCGACCCCGTGAGGTAATGCAGGCGAATCCCCTCGGTAGCGCGCATGTCCCAGCGCACCCCCGGTTCAGGCGGGAGCAACGTCTCCGGCGCCTGCAAGGGGAGCGCCACCCGCAGCACGTCCGCGCCGGGAAGGGCAGGCGGCGCATCCGGGGGCGCCATCAGCGTCACCGTGAACAGCTGCGTCCCCGTCAGGCCCGTGGTGTTCCAGGCCCAGATGAAACGCGCCCGCGGCTGACGGTCAAATCCCACAGAGGATACTGGACTGGAAAGCGTCTGCCCATCCGGCAAGGCGAGGGTCACCGTGTAGGGCGCTTCATAGCCCGCAGCGAGCACCGGCTCGACGTCGAAGGAAATCCAATCGCCCGTCACCGCTCCCAGGGGATAGATCCGCACGAGCGTCGGATCGAGCCGCGGGCCGGGAAGGGGCGTCGCCGTCGGCGTCCGGGCAGGCGTGACGTTCGCCGTCAGGGGCGTCGCCGTCGGGGTCACTGCAGGGGAAGAAGGCGTGGCCGGCGGTTCGGTCAACGCGCCGGTCAGCGCGGCAGCGGGCGTGAGAGGCGCGAGCAGCGGCGGCGACACCGCGCAAGCGGAGAAACTGAGCGCCCACCCCCAGAGAACTGCAATGGTCCACCAACGGAGATGCCCTGGCATACCTGGATTGTAACAGCGATTCGGCGAACTTGCAAACCCACCTTTTCGTGCGATGTTGGGCTACGAGTTTGACAATCTACACCACGAGATGATAATGGCGGCACCATGCAAGAGTCCATTAAGCCCAATTTGGAACAGTCGAAACCGCCCATCCTGGTGACCTCACCCGCTGCCCTGGAAGAGCTGGCGGCGCGGCTACAGCAGTCCCCGCGCATCGCCGTGGATACCGAATCCAACAGCCTCTTCGCCTACCGCGAGCGCGTGTGCCTGATCCAGTTCTCCATCCCCGACGACGATTTTCTGGTGGATCCCCTGGCCCTGGCTGATCTCAGCCCGCTCGGGCCGGTCTTCGCCGCGCCGGAGATCGAGAAAGTGTTCCACGCCGCGGAAAACGACCTGGCCGTGTTGCAACGCGATTTCGGCTTCAGCTGTCAGAATCTGTTCGACACCATGTGGGCCGGGCGAATTCTGGGGTGGCCCGCCGTGGGGTTGGGACGGCTCATGGAACAGTATTTCGGCGTGCCGCCGAACAAGAAATATCAACGCTACAATTGGGGGACGCGACCGCTCGATCCCAAAGCGATTTCCTACGCGCGCACGGACACGCAATATCTATTGAGATTGCGCGACCTCCAGGCCGCCGAACTGCAGGCCAGGGGACGCTGGGAGGAAGCGCAGGAAATCTTCGAGTACCTGAGCCAACACGTCAGCCTGCTGACAGAAGCCAATTCAGAGGCCACGTTCTGGCGCATCAAGGGGATGCACGACCTCAACCTGGCGGAGAAAAAATGGCTCTATCAGCTGCACCTGTGGCGGGAACGCACGGCGGAACGCCTGGACCGTCCTCCCGTCAAGGTGGCAAGCGATGCGCAGCTGGTGCAGCTGGCGCAGGTCCAACCGCACACGCTGGAAGAGCTCAGCACGGCGGGACTCAGTCCCGGTCAACTTCGCCGCTTCGGGCGCGAGCTGCTCAGCGTGCTCAACGGGCGCGCCGATAGCCTGCCGCGATTCCCCGGCGAGGAGGAGCGGCCTCCCGAGGCCGTGCTCGAACGCTATCAGACCCTGCGCAGCTGGCGTCGGGAAGTCGCGCTGTGCCGCGGCGTTGATTCTGACGTCATCCTGCCCAACGCTACCCTATGGGCGCTGGCATGGAATCCCCCGCAGCGGTCAGAGGATCTGCTCCACATCCCCGGCATCGGTCAGTGGCGGCAGAAAACCTACGGGGCCGACCTGTTGGGCCTGCTGCATGGGGCAGAGGTTTCACCGTGTCGGCAAGCTACCGTTCAAGCAGCACAACTGCAGAAGGGAGACCGCCCATGAAAATCACCTTTCTCGGCGGCGTGGGGACCGTCACCGGTTCTTCGTATCTGATCCGCACCAATCGCGTCCACATTCTGCTGGAATGCGGCCTTTTCCAGGGCAAACGCCAGGAATCCTATGAGCGCAATCGCCATTTTGACTTCGAGCCGCGCCGCGTAGACGCCGTCGTCCTTTCCCACGCGCACATTGATCATTCGGGCAATCTGCCCAATCTCGTGCTGCAGGGCTGCACGGCACCGATTTACACCACCCACGCCACCCGTGACCTGTGCGCCTCGATGTTGCCCGATTCGGGGCGGATTCAGGAGGCCGATGTGGCGTATGTCAACAAGAAACGGGCGCGGAAGGGAGAGCCGCCGGTCGAGCCGCTCTACACCGAAGAGGATGCCCTGTTCTCGCTGCAGGGGATGGTGGGGGTAGGCTACAATCACACGCTGGAAATCGCGCGCGATGTGCGTCTCACCTTCTTCGACGCCGGTCACATCCTCGGCTCCGCGATGGTGCTCCTGGAAAGCAAGGAGCATGGGCGCCCCGTGCGACTCTTGTTCAGCGGCGACCTGGGACAGCCGGGGCTGGCGATCGTGCGCGACCCCACCCCCATGCCGCCCACCGATTATCTGATGATCGAGAGCACCTACGGCGACCGCGAGCATCCCCCCATCGAGGATGCCCGGGCCATGCTGGCGGACGCCATCACCCAGATTGTCCAGCGCAACGGACGCATCATCATTCCGGCCTTCGCGGTCGGGCGGACCCAGGAAATTATCTACGCGCTACACGAACTGCACCTGCAAGGCCAGATTCCCGACGTCCCGATCTACGTGGATAGCCCCCTCGCCGTCAACGTGACCGAAGTTTTCCGCCAGCACCCCGAATGCTACGACCAGGAGACGCGCCGGCTGATCCAGGCCATTGAAACTGCCGACCCGCTAGGATTTCGACAGCTCAAATACATCCACGACGTGGAAGAATCCAAAGCCCTGAACACCGCGCCCAATCCGATGGTCATCATCAGCGCGTCGGGGATGGCCGAGGCAGGACGGGTGCAGCATCACCTCAAGCACGCGATCACCGATTCCAACAACATGGTGCTGATTACCGGCTGGCAGGCGCCCAATACCCTGGGGCGACGCATCGCCGAGCGCGAGCCGGTCGTGCGCATTTTTGGTGAGGAATTTCCCCTGCGGGCGGAGGTTCGCCTCGCCTACGGCTACAGCGCCCACGCCGACCGGCAGAATCTGCTCGACTGGGCGAAACCGCAAAGCGCCGTCACCCGGGGCGCGTTCGTCATTCACGGCGATCCTGGCCCCGCACAGGCGCTGAACGAGGGCCTGCGCGCGCTGGGCTATCAGCGCATCGCCATTCCCATCCAGGGCGAGACCGTCAAACTCTAAGGCGGGCAGACACCGCAAGCCCTGGACTCGCAGAAAGACGGCCCTTGCACCGCACAAGATCTTTCAGGAGGACAGCATGACAAATCTGTGGCACGAATTACCTCCCGGACCGCACGCCAATCTCGATGTCGTCTATGTGGTCGTAGAAGTTCCCAAGCGGTCGCGGAACAAATTCGAGTACGATAAAAACGGCGGGTTCATCAAACTGGATCGTGTGCTGTATTCCTCGCTTCATTACCCTGGGGACTATGGCTTCATCCCTCGCACGCACTACGACGACGGCGACCCGCTCGACATCATTGTGATGACCAACGAGCCGACGTTTCCCGGCTGTGTCATCGAAGCGCGTCCCTTGGGGATCTTCCGCATGTTGGATCGCGGGCTCGCCGACGACAAAATCCTCGCCGTCCCCGCTACCGATCCGCTCTTCGATGGCTACCAGGAACTGGAGGACGTGCCCCCCCATTTTCTGGAAGAGGTTGCCCACTTCTTCTCGGTGTACAAAGATCTGCAACACATCGGGGTCAAAGTGCTCAAATGGGAAGGGCGCGAGATGGCGCTGGCGGAAATCGAACGCGCGCTGGATCTCTACGCCAAATACCTGCGCACGAGCCGGTAATCCCCGACGAGACGACCTGGTCCTCCGGCGCATTGCCGGGAATGAAAATGGGTCCCGGCGCCTTACTGCGCCACGCGCAAAAAGATGCCCATGATCATCGGCGCCTGTACTATCCAACTCTATTTGCCCGGCGTGAGCTCCCTCAAAGAAAAGCGCGGGCGGCTCAAGCCGTTGCTCACGCAAGTACGCCGTCGCTTTGAGGTGGCCGCCGCCGAAGTCGAGCATCAGGACCGCTGGCAATCCGCCGGCATCGCCATCGTCACCGTCGCCAACGACAGCGGGCACGTCTACGCCGTCCTCGAAAACGTCGTCCACTGGATTGAGGAAGAATGCCGCGACCTCGAAGTCACCGGCTGGAACGTCGAATTGCGGTGAGCCCTGCCTTGCCATTCAACTCTGCCAGAGTACAATAGAGCCCCATGAGCGTGATTGACCAGATCAAAGACCGCCTGGATGTGGCGGAGATCATCGGCCGCACGGTGCCGTTGCAACGCGCCGGCCGCAACCTGCGCGGTCTCTGTCCCTTCCACAGTGAGAAGACGCCGTCGTTCTACGTCTTCCCCGACAGCCAACGCTGGCAGTGTTTTGGCTGCAATCGCGGCGGCGACATCTTCACGTTCGTCATGGAGACGCAAGGGTTGGACTTCCGCGACGCCCTGGAGGAATTGGGACGGCTCGCCGGCGTTGAGGTGCGCCCGCTCACCCCCTCGCAGGTGCAGGCCGGCGCCGAGGCTGACCGGCTCCTCGCTCTCCATCGGGCCGCGGCGGACTATTACCATCAGCTGCTGCGCTCCGCGCCACAAGCGGCTCATGCGAGAGCCTATCTGCAACGGCGCGGGTTCAAGGACGACACTATCGAGGTCTTCCAGCTGGGCTACAGCCTGCACTCCTGGGATGCGCTTCGCACGCACCTGTTGGGGCAAGGCTTCACCCTCGAAGACCTCGTCAAAGCCGGGCTGCTGGTGGAACGGGAAGAAGGCGGCGCCTACGACCGTTTCCGCGACCGGCTGATGATCCCCATCCGCGACCGCCGGGGACGGGTCATTGCCTTTGGGGGACGGGTGCTCAATCCCGAAGACGAGCCCAAATACATGAACTCGCCGCAGACGCCCCTCTTCGATAAAAGCCAGGTACTGTTCGGCTTCGATCGCGCCGGCCAGGCGATCCGCGAGGCCGACGCCGCGGTCATCGTCGAAGGTTACATGGACGTGATGATCCCCCATCAGGAGGGCTATCGCAATGTCGTCGCGCCGATGGGCACGGCCCTCACCGAAGCGCACCTCAAGCAGCTGCACCGGCTCACCCGGCGCTTCATCATGGCCCTCGATCCCGACGCCGCCGGCATCAACGCCACGCTGCGGGGCCTGGAGACTGCACGCCAGAGCCTGGAGCGCAAGTGGGAGCCAGTTTTCGACGCGCGGGGATTGATCGGCTATGAGGGACGGCTGAACGCCGAGATCCGCGTAGCGACCCTTCCCGACGGGCTTGACCCCGACGAGCTAATCTTGCGGGATCCCCGGCGCTGGGAACAGCTCCTGCAGGAGGCGCAGCCGATAGTGCGCTTCGTCTTCGCGCATCTGCTGGAACAGGAAAACAAGGATGAGCCCAAGGCCAAAGCGCGCATCGTGGAGGCGATGCTGCCGCTGCTGCGCGACATCTCCAATCCCATCGAACGGGAAGGCTACACGCAGGAAATCGCGCTGCGGCTCGGCTTGGACGCACGCATGTTGCTGGAGCAGCTGCGCGTGCGCGAGCGCGTCGAGGCGGCGCGACGGGAGCAGACCCACAACGAGCGCGAACGCCCCCAGGATCGGGAGATGCACGCCTTGCGCATCCTGCTGGCCTATCCGGCGCTGCTGGAGCGCGTGGACATGGAATTGGTCAGCCTGGAGCTCGAACCGCTCGGGGATGACGACTTCACCGCTGAGGGACGCATGCTCTGGCTGGCGCTGCTGGAATTCATGGCCAACCCGGTTCTGGAGTGGGAAGACCTGCTGCCGCCGGAGCTCGCAGCGCGCGTCAGGGAATGGACGCAAACGCCGTTGCCGGAAGACCCGGTGGAAGACTGGCTGCGCGATTTGTTGCGCACCATCCTCTGGATACGCGAAGGGCACGTGCGGCAGCGCATCGAAGAAGTCGGAGGGCTGCTGCTCGAGGCGCAGGCCATGGGCGACCTCAAGGGCGCCGAATATGCCGCCGTCATGCCCAGACTGTCAGAAACGCTCATCCGCATTCAACGCGCCCTGTGGCCCAAACCACAGAAACGTTAACGAGGAGCACACCTGTATGGAAGCACCTGGTCACAACAGGACTACCGCTGCCAAGAAAGCCGTGCCTGCCGAAGAGAAGCTGGACGCCGATGCCGAGCTGTTGGTAGAAGAGGAGGAGGAGGAAGAAGAGGAGGAAGAGGAAGAAGAAGGCAGCTGGGACAAAGAACCCTCGGCAGATGATCTGGAGCAGATTGAAGAGGAATATACCGATAGCACCGCCGACCTGGTAGACGACCCGGTACGCATGTATCTGCGGGAAATTGGCCGCGTGGACTTGTTGGAGCCGCATCAGGAAATCTGGCTGTGCATCGTGCGCCAATGCGCGACCCAAGTGGCAGGATTACGGCTGCTCTTGGGGAACGACACCAGCGCCGAAGCCCTGGCGGACACCCTGGTTCAGCAGTATGAAGAGCTCCGCAACGCCTGGAAGCTCGCGCTGCAGACCGCCCAAGACGAGGGGTTGACGCTCCCCGCCCCCACCCAACTCCTCGATGAGGTCATCCTGCAACAAGGCCTGCTGCTCTCCTCCGGCCCGTCGGTGCTCTACCAGGCCATGGGACCCAATCACTGGAGCGAGGATCCCCAATGGCGTCCCATCATCATCAAACTGATTGACATGGTGAAGGCCGCCTATCTCCTGCCGCCAGACATGCTGCATGACTTGCGCGAGAGCCTCACCCACAGCGAGCGCTGGCCGACGGTGCGGCACGTCCGGCAGACCGTCCCGGCGCCCGACGTCGTGCTCCAGTGGTGGGACCAAATTGATATTCTGGCCGCCGATGCCCAACAGCTGCTCGTCCGCGCCAACCTGCGCCTGGTGGTCAACATCGCCAAGCGCTACGTCGGACGGGGCGTCACCTTTCTGGATCTCATTCAAGAGGGCAACATCGGCCTGCTGCGGGCCGTCGAGAAATTCGACTTCACGCGCGGCTACAAATTTTCCACCTATGCCACCTGGTGGATTCGGCAGGCGATCAGCCGCGCCATCGCCGACCAGGCGCGCACTATCCGCATTCCCGTTCACATGGTCGAGACCATCAACCGGCTGATGCGCGTGCAACGCCGGCTGACCCAGACCCTGGGACGGGAACCCACGCTCGACGAACTGGCGTTGGAGATGGACGTGCTGCCGGTGGAGGACATCAACGCCATCATCCAGGCGCGCGCCAAGGACCAGCCCCTCCCGCCGCCGCTGGAACGCAAACTCCGCCGGGCCGTCGCCAAAGTGCGCCGCATCATCAGCATCTCCCAAGAGCCGATGTCGCTCGAAAGCCCCGTCGGCAATGAGGAGGACAGCGAGCTCTCCGACTTCATCGAGGACGAGAATCTGCCCGGCCCCATGGACGCCACTTCCATGCAAATGCTGCGCGAGCAGCTGCAGAACATCCTCGGCGAGCTGGGCGAACGCGAGCGGGAGGTCCTGGAGATGCGCTTCGGTCTCAAAGATGGCGAGCCCCACACCCTGGAGGAAGTCGGGCTGGCCTTCAACGTCACCCGGGAACGCATCCGGCAGATCGAGTCCAAGGCCCTGCGCAAGCTGCGCCATCCGGGTCGCAGCCGCAAATTGCGCGATTTTCTGACGTAAAGGGAAGTCATGTTCAAACAAATCGAAATTCAGACCCGCACGAAGGTTGATCTCCTGGACATTACGCCGGAGATCGAACAAGCCATTGCCGAAGCGCCCATCGAGGAAGGCGTCTGTTTCCTCTTCTGTCCGCACACGACCGCCGGCATCGTCCTCAACGAGAATTGGGACCCGGCCGTCGAGCGCGATCTGGCGATGGTGCTGGAGCGCATGGTCCCAGCGGGACTGCCGTACACGCACAGCGAGGGCAATGCGCCGGCGCACGTCAAATCGGTGTTGGTGGGCAGCGACCATTTCATCCTCATCACCCATCACCAGCTCCAACTGGGTCAGTGGCAAGGGGTCTTCTTCGCCGAGTTCGACGGTCCCCGCCGCCGCCACGTCTGGCTCCGCGTCATCGCTGCCGGCGAATAGCGGACAGGCACAGCGCGTAGTGAGCAGTAAGCCGTGAGCAACCAGCAGCCAGCTTCCAGCAGCCAGCTTCCAGCTTCCAGCTTCCAGCTTCCAGCTTCTAGCAACCAGCAGCCAGCTTCCAGTCTTCCACCCCTCCCCTGGGAAAGCATCGAGGCCCTGCTGCATCGCGTTCAGAAGCCGGGACGCTATGTCGGCGGGGAATTCAACGCCATCCACAAGCCATGGGATGAAGTCCACACGCGCGTCTGCCTCGCCTTCCCCGATCTCTACGACCTGGGGATGTCCAACTTCGCGCTGCAGATCCTCTACGACCTGCTCAATCGCCGCGAGGACACCCTGGCGGAACGCACCTACCTGCCCGCGCCGGACATGATCGCCGCCCTCCACCAGGCCGGTTTGCCGCTCTACACGCTGGAGAGCACCCGTCCTGTCGCCGCCTTCGATATTCTCGCTATCAGCACGGCTTACGAGCAGCTCTTCACCAACACGCTGGAGCTGCTCGATCTCGCCGGGATTCCCCTCCACGCCGCCGAGCGGGATGAGCGCCATCCCCTCGTCATCGGCGGCGGACACGGCGCCTTCAACCCGGAACCCATCAGCGACTTCTTCGATGTCTTTGTCGTCGGCGAGGCGGAAGAGGTCATTCTGGAGCTGCTGGAGGCATATCAGGCGGCGCGCGCCCTGCCCCGTGAGGCGCAGCTCCGCGCGCTGCTCCGTATCGAGGGGCTGTATGTGCCGCGCTTCTACCGCCCGGAATACACCCGCGAGGGCGATTTCGCCGGGATCACGCCATTGATCGCCGAGGCCCCGCCGCGCATCCAACGCCGCATCGTAGGGACGCTGCCCCCCACTCCCATCCGGCAAATCGTCCCCAACATCGAGACGACCCACGATCGGGGCGTCATCGAGATTCAACGCGGTTGCACGCATGGCTGCCGCTTCTGTCAGGCGGGCGTCATCACCCGCCCCGTGCGTGAACGGCCCGCCGCGGAGATCGCCAGCGACGTCTTCGCCATCGCCGCCGCGACCGGCTACAACGAAATCGGTTTCCTCTCGCTCTCCTCCGCCGATCACACCGAGATCGAAACGCTGCTGCAGACGCTCCAACAGCAATGCGCCGAGCTGCACCTGGGGTTTTCGCTGCCCAGCCTGCGCATTGACGCTTTCTCCGTCGCCCTGGCCGAGGGGTTGGCCGGCAGCCGCAAATCCGGCTTCACCTTCGCGCCCGAAGCCGCCACCGAAGCGCTGCGCCGTCGCATCAACAAAGACATCCGCACCGAGGATCTCCTCACCCTCGCCGGGGAAGTCTTCCAACGCGGCTGGCGCACCCTCAAACTCTACTTCATGATCGGCCTGCCCGGAGAGACCGATGAGGACGTCCTCGCCATCGCGGACCTGGCGCACGAACTGCGCCGCATCGGCGTGCGTCTCGGGGGACGCAAGACCGAAATCCACGTGAGCGTCAGCACGTTCGTCCCCAAACCGCAGACTGCCTTTCAATGGGAAGCTCTTGCGGATGGGGAGACCATCGCGCGCCGGCAAGCGCTGCTGTTCCAGCACCTGCGCGGACGGGGCTTCAAAGTCTCGTGGAACAAATACGCCGCCACCAGCATCGAAGCGCTGCTCACGCGGGGCGACCGGCGGCTCAACGCCCTCATCGAACGCGCCTGGCAGCTGGGGGCCCGCTTCGACGCCTGGGATGAATGGTGGAACCTCGACGCCTGGGAACAGGCCCTCGCCGAGATAGCGCCGGCGCTTTTCGGCTCGGTCGCCGCGCTGCGCGAGTATTTCCTGTACCGCCCGCGCGCCGGGGACGAGGTCTTTCCATGGGATCACCTGCTCAGCGGGGTGGAAAAGCGCTTCCTGTTGCAAGACGCGCGTCGCAGCCGGGCGGGCGAATTCCTGAGCGACTGCCGCGAGACCTGTCACGCCTGCGGCATCCTGCAGCACTACCCGCAGCTGCGCAGTCCCGAATGGCAATGTCCGCAATAGCAGAAATAAGTAATGCGTAATGGGTAATGGGTAATGGGTAATGCGTAATGAGTGAACAACAAATTAATCCCTTGCTCCCCTGCTTCCCCGCTCCCTCTCTCCCCTGCTCTCCTGCTCCTCCGCTCCCTGGCCTCTCTGCCCGGGTGCGAGTGACGTTTGCCACCGCCGGCCCGCTGGCTTACGTCTCCGTGCTGGATTTGGGACGGCTCTGGGAACGCGCTGTACGTCGCGCCGGGATGCCGCTGCGCTACAGCCAGGGATTCAATCCCCGCCCGAAGATGCAGTTCGCTGCGCCGCTCCCTACCGGCTGCGGCGGTGACGCCGAATGGCTCGACCTCTGGCTCACCGAGCCGCTCGAACCGGCGGCCATCAGCGCGGCGCTCGAGGGGCAGCTGCCGTCCGCCATGCGCCTCGTGAACGTCGAGCTGGTCCCCGAAGGCACACCGGCCCTCTCGGAGCAACTGGCAGCCGCTACCTACCGCGTTCTGCTGCGCGAGGTGGAACTCGCAGCGGCGGAAGCGGCCTGTGCGGCGCTCCTGGAAGAAGAAAGCGTGCTGCGCGCCAAACGCGGGCGACGTCGCCATCAGCACTACGACCTGCGGCAGCTCCTCGAAGCTCTCAGCATCGCGCCGGCGGCGGCGCCCTGGACGGTGGCACTCGACATGCGCCTGAAGGCGCGGGCAGGCGCTACCGGACGCCCCGATGAAGTGCTTAGCGCCCTGGGATTGGCGGACGCGCCCCGTCGCTGCACTCGCACGGCGCTTTTGCTCGCCGAACCGGCCCCGGCGCCTTCCGCTTGAGCGCCCTGCGGAACGTACGAACGACGGCTCTCTACTCACCACTCACAGCTCTCTACTCACGGCCCACGTTGCCTGTTTTCAGGGGTTGTGCTACACTAAGGTTGGTTAGCCACAGAGCCCCGCTCTATGGCCGGCCCCTATCAGTTTCCCGTAAACCTTAATACACGCGAAGGAGGTCCTATGTCCCAGAAAACTATTTGGAAGAGCCTGGCAGTTCTCTTTATCGTAGCGCTGCTCGCCAGCGCCTGCGGCCCCAAGACCGAGGAAGCCAGGGAAATCGTCTTTGGCGTGATTCTCGTGGGTCCGTACAACGATCACGGCTGGAGCGAGGCGCACTATGAGGCCGGGCGCTATGTCGAAGAAAAACTGCCCGGCGCCAAGATGATCTACCTGGATAAGATGAATTCGGCAGATCGTCCGGAAACCACCCTGGAGCAGCAAGTGGACGACATGGTCACTCAAGGGGCCAAAATCATCCTGACCACTTCCGACGATTTCCAGGATGACACCGACGTCGTCGCCGCGAAGTACCCCGACGTGATTTTCATCAACATTTCCGGCGATCACGCCCTCGACGAGGGCAGCCCCAAGAACCTGGGCAACTACATGGGTCAGGCGGAATTCATGAAAGCCATCGCCGGCTGCAACGCCGCCATGGCCACCGAGACCGGTCACATCGGCTACCTGGGTCCCCTGATCAACAATGAGACGCGACGGCTGGTCAATGCGGCTTATCTTGGGGCGCGATATTGCTACGCGAACTATCGCGGCAAGGATCCCAACGACCTCAAGTTCACCGTCACCTGGATCGGCTTCTGGTTCAACATTCCCGGCGTCACGCTCGACCCCACCGAAGCGGCCAACGACCTCTTCAACGCCGGCGTGGATGTGATCATGTCGGGCATTGACACGACCGAAGCAACCGTGGTGACCAAACAACGCGCTGACCAGGGACAGCGGGTGTTCGCCGTGCCCTACGATTACCGCAACGCCTGCGAGGTCGCGCCTCAGGTCTGCCTTGGCGTGCCGTATTTCAACTGGGGCCCCGGCTACCTGCAGATGATCACGCAGGCACGCGATGGCACCTGGAAGAAACACTGGACCTGGGCACCCCCCGACTGGAAGGACATCAACAACCGCGACACATCCGCGGCCGGCTATGTGTACGGCCCGGCGACCACGGCGGAATGGAAAGCCAAAGTGGATGACTACATCGGCTATCTGGCCCAAAAAGGCTGGGGCGGCCTCTTTGTCGGTCCGCTGAACTGGCAGGACGGCACTCCGTGGCTCGCGGCAGGCGAAGTCGCTACCGAAGAGGCGATCTGGAATTCACCGCAGCTCCTCGAAGGGATCGTCGGTCCCAGCAAGTAAGTCGCCCATCACCCTGAGAGGCACAGGGACGCCGGCAACCGCCGGGCGTCTCTGTGCCTTCCCGGCGAGCCAGACACCATGCACATCGCACTGGAAAACATCCACAAGGCCTTTGGCCCCGTTCGCGCTAACGACGGCATCTCGTTGACCCTGGAGCCGGGCGGCATCCACGGCTTGCTGGGCGAGAACGGCGCGGGCAAGACCACGCTGATGAAAATCCTCTCCGGCTATCAAGCCAAAGACGTCGGGGAAATTCGCGTTGACGGGCGCCCGGTCAATTTCGCCTCCCCCGCCGAGGCAATCGCCGCCGGCATCGGCATGTTGCACCAGGATCCGCTCGACTTCCCCCCCATCACGGCGCTGGAGAATTTCCTCCTGGGCTTTGACAACCGCCTGATCCCCAAACGCCGCGAGGCGCGCCAACAGCTGCTGAGCCTGGCGCAGCGCTTCGACTTTCCCCTCGATCCCGAGGCGCCGGTCGAACGGATGACCGTCGGCGAGCGCCAGCAACTGGAGATCCTCCGCCTGCTGGCGCTGGGCGCTGAAGTCCTCATCCTCGATGAGCCTACCACGGGCATCTCCGCGCCGCAAAAGGTGCAACTCTTTGCCACCTTGCGCCGGCTGGCCAGGGAAGAGGGCAAAAGCATCGTCTTCGTCTCCCACAAACTGGAAGAAGTCGAAGCCCTGTGCGACGAGGTGACCGTCCTGCGCCTGGGCCAGGTCACCGGTCACGAAAAGATGCCCGTCCCGCTTGAGACATTGGTGCGGTTGATGTTCGGACAAAGCCTCGCCCTGCCGGATAAGACCGTCGTGCCGTTGGGGGAAACGCTCCTCGAAGCGCGGGGGCTCACCATCCCCGGCTATCGCCTGACCGTGAGCAGCGGCGATCTGGAAGTGCGAGCGGGCGAGGTCATCGGCTTCGCCGGCATGGAAGGGAGTGGGCAATCGCTGTACTTGCGGGCGCTGGCGGGCCTGTTGCGCCCCAAGACGGGCAGCATCCGCCTCGCCGGTGAAGAGCTGGTGGGCCGGAGCTACCGCGAGTTCATGGCGCGCGGCATCAGCCTGCTGCCCGCCGATCGCATCGCCGAGGGGCTGGTGCGCGGGCTGAGCCTCGCCGAACACTTTCCCTTACGCCGCAGCACCCCCTTCTTCATAGACTGGGAGGCCAATGCCGCCTACACCCGCGAGCAGATCGCCTTCTTCAACATCAAAGGCACGCCTGAGATGCCGGTAGAGGCGCTCTCCGGCGGCAACCAACAACGCCTGCTGCTGGCGCTCCAACCGCCCGATCTGCGGGTGCTGATTCTGGAGCATCCTACTCGCGGGCTGGACATGGAATCCACCCGCTGGGTGTGGGAACAGCTGCTCAAACGGCGCGACAGCGGCGCCGCCATCCTCTTCACCTCCGCCGACCTGGACGAGATTCTCACGTACAGCGACCGCGTGGTCGTTTTCTTCAACGGGGAGATGCTGCCGCCGTTGCCCACCCCCGAAGTCACCGTGGAGTCACTGGGCTATTTGATCGGGGGAAAGCGCCCCACCCCCTCGGAGGCGCATGAAACCTGAACGAAAATTCTGGCAGTCAGCGTTATTCTGGAATGTCGCGCCCATCCTGGCCGCTTTGCTCTTCACCACGTTGCTCATGCTGGCGGTAGGCGCGCCGCCGCTGCGGGCCTTCGCCGAGATTCTCCAGGGCGCGTTTGAAAGCCCGCAAAAATGGGCCGATGTCGCCATGGCCTGGGCGCCGCTGGCGCTGATCGGCGCGGGCATGAGCCTCACCTTCGCCGCCGGGCTGTGGAACATCGGCGCGGAAGGACAAATGATCCTGGGAGCAATTTGCGCCACGTGGGTCGCCCGCAACGTGACGTTGCCGCAGCCCGTGCTGCTGGGACTCATCGTGCTGGCAGGCCTGGCAGGGGGCGCGCTGTGGGGCCTGTTCACCGGCGGCCTCAAAGTCTACGCGCGCGTCCACGAGATTTTCGCAGGGCTGGGACTCAATTTTATCGCCACGGCGCTCATCATCTGGCTGATCTTCAACCCCTGGAAGCCGGAGCGCGGCGCGACGATGTCCGGCACCGTGCCCTTTCCCGAAGCCGCCTGGGTTCCGCGCCTGGGAAACACCCGCCTCGCGCCGCTGTCCATCGTGCTGGCGCTCATTGCCGTGCTCACGGCCTATTTTTTGCTGAAGGGCACCCGCTTTGGGTTGGAGCTCCGCGCGATGGGTAAAAATTTGCGCGCCGCCTTCCTGCAGGGGATTCCGACCCAGCAGCACACCCTCGTCGCCTTCGCCATTTGTGGGGCGCTGGCGGGACTGGCAGGCGCGCTGCAAGCGACCGCGGTCTATCACCGGCTGATCCCGCGCATCTCCGGGGGCCTGGGCTACACAGGCATGCTGGTCGTCATCCTGGCCAACTATCGCCCGGAACTCGTCCCGGCCGTGGCGATCTTCTTCGCCGCGATTGGCGTGGGCAGTCCGCGCCTGGAGTTGAATTTGCAGCTCGACGCCTCGCTGGGGGGCGTGATCGAAGGCACCGTCGTGTTGTTTGTGCTGCTCGGAGCGGGCCTGCGCAAGCGTCTCGGCGGCGTCAGGCCCTCCTCCACCTCAGAAGGGAGTTGAGGTAGCATGGACCCCTTCATCATCAGCACCCTGGCTTCCATCGTCGCCAACGCCGCGCCCATCATTTATGCCAGCATCGGCGAGACCCTCACCGAAAAAGCGGGCGTGATCAATCTCTCACTCGACGGCACGATTCTGCTCACGGCCATGGCCTCCTTTGCGGTGGCGTACAACACCGGCAGCGTGCTCCTGGGCTTCCTGTGCGCCGCGCTGATCGGCGCCCTGATCGCCGGCATCGTCGCCTTTGCCAGCATCGAATTGGAGCAGGAACAGGTCGCCGTGGGCTTCGTGCTCACCCTCCTCGCGGCAGATCTCAGCTCCTTCCTGGGGAATCCCTACGTCAATCTCGCCGGCCCCTACCTGCAGCAACAGCCCGTGCCCCTGCTCAGCCGCATCCCCATCGTGGGAGACATCTTCTTCAGCCACAATCTGGCGATCTACGGCAGTTTTGCCGTGATCCTGGCGGCGTGGTGGTGGATGGCCAAGACGCAGCCCGGCCTGCGGATGCGCGGCGTGGGCGAGCGGCCCGAATCCGCCTTCGCGCGGGGGGTCAATGTCTTTGGCGTGCGCTACGTCTACACCCTGCTCGGCGGCGCCCTGGTAGGAATCGGGGGGGCCACCTACTCCCTCGTGGTCAAGCTCGGCTGGAGCCACAATCACACAACCGGCAACGGTTGGATCGCGCTGGCGATTGTCATCTTCGGCGGCTGGGATCCGTGGAAGGTGGCCGGAGGCGCCTATCTCTTCGGGGCCTTGCGCGCGCTCGGCAGCGCTCTGCAGCGCAACCCGGCGTTTGTCAACGTGCCCACGCAAATCTTCGCCACCGCGCCCTTCGCGCTGATGATCCTGTTCCTGGCGCTGACCAGCAGCGGGCTGACCGATCGCTTCCTGGAGCTGTTCTCGCCCGGAACGCGGCGGCGCCTGGAGCGCCTCATTCGGGGACGCGGGCCGGCAGCGCTGGGAAAGCCGTTTCAGCGGGATTAGGAGAAGCAGGGAACGGTTCGGCCTGACATAAGCCCGCCGCGCTGAAGCACATTGTTTGAGGGTCTGTCAGACCGGGAATTCGTTCCGGGGGAGGGCGACTTGAGCGCGGCCTGAAGTTCGCGGTACATTTGTCATGCAAGTGATTTTGAGATTCGTTGATTCGCTGATTCGCTTTTTCGCTGACTCGCCTATTTCCCGAGGAGATACCATTCATGTCCAATCCACGTTACACTCTCGCCATTCTGGGCGGAACCGGCAATGAAGGCCCCGGCCTGGCGCTGCGCTGGGCCAAAGCCGGGCACAAGGTCATCATCGGCTCGCGGCAGGCAGAGAAGGGGGAGCGCGTCGCCGCCGAGATCAACGCGCGGCTGGGAGCGGCGTTGGTCGTCGGCATGACCAACGAAGACGCCGCCCGCGCCTGTGACGTCGCCGCGCTGACCGTGCCTTACGCCGCCCAAAATCCCCTGTTGGAAAGCCTGAAGGACGCCCTCCAGGGCAAAGTGCTCATCAACGTGACCGTGGCGATGCAACCGCCCAAGGTCGCCCGCGTCTACATCCCGCCGGAAGGGTCCGCGTGCGAGCAGGCGCAGGCGCTGCTTGGCCCAGGCGTCCAGGTGGTGGCGGCGTTCCAGAACGTCGGAGCGCACAATCTGGAAGACCCCGAGATCCCGCTGAATTGCGATGTGCTGGTCTGCGGCGACAGCAAAGAGGCCAAAGCCATCGCCATCGGCCTGGCGGAGGATCTGGGCACACGCGGCATTGACGCCGGGCCTCTCGTCAACGCCAAAGTCGTCGAGGGGTTGACCTCAGTGCTCATCGGGATTAACATCCGCTACAAGGTCCCCGGCGCGGGCATTCGCATCACGGGGCTGCCGGAGTGATCCGCTTTCACCGCTGAGAATGCACGGTAAAAATTCTACCGCCGCTTTCGGCCCAACAACTCTATGACTGCAGCCCACATCAACCTTATCGCTCTGCCGGGGATTCCTGACATCGCGCCAGGAGACGATCTCGCGGCCGTGATCCTGGCGGCGCTGGAACGCGCCGGCCTGCACCTGCAAGATGGCGATGTCCTGGTCATCACGCAGAAAATCGTCTCCAAAGCGGAGGGACGCGCGGTGCTGCTGGACGCCGTCACACCCACGGAGACGGCCCTGGCGCTCGCGGAAGCCACGGGCAAAGATCCGCGTCTCACGGAGGTGATCCTCCAGGAATCGCGCGGCGTGATCCGCCAACGCGGCGGCGTCCTCATCATGGAGACCCGTCACGGCTGGATCTGCGCCAATGCGGGCGTGGATCGCTCCAATGTCAAAGACGCGGCAGGCGAGGTAGCGCTGCTGCTGCCCCTCGATCCCGACGCCTCGGCGCGCTGCATCCGCGAGGCGCTAAACGCTGCCACCGGGGTGGACATCGCCGTCATCATCAGCGACACACACGGGCGCGCGTGGCGCGAGGGGACGGTCAACGTCGCCATCGGCGTGGCGGGAATGCGGCCCCTCGCCGACCTGCGCGGGCAACGGGATCGCTACGGCTACATCCTGCGGGTCACCATCGTCGCTCGCGCCGACGAGCTGGCGGCGGCAGCGGGCCTGCTCATCGGGCAAGCCGCCGAAGGCGTGCCGGTAGTGCTGATTCGAGGCGCCGATTACCCTCGCGGGGAGGGTCGCGCCGTCGAGCTGCAACGTCCGCCGGAGCGGGACTTGTTCCGCTGAAAGGCGCGGAGGAGCGGTGGAGCAAGGGGGCAAGGGAGAGGGGGAGTGAATCATTCATTTTACCCATTACCCATCACCCTGTCAAGTCCTGAAATATGTTTACAGAACGCACGTTCTATTATCCTGCAAAATTGCGAACCTTAACTTTCCCGCTTTTCTGATTGCAGCGCTGAGTCAGCCCGAGCAGCTGGCTCTTGAGGGGACGG
>Ga0208825_1000325_pt1 | contig 48611 bp, 59 predicted proteins | sample AD_UKC113_MetaG_FD_184450 | JGI IMG/M metagenome (GOLD analysis project Ga0208825, IMG submission 184450) | Active sludge microbial communities of municipal wastewater-treating anaerobic digesters from Hong Kong - AD_UKC113_MetaG (SPAdes)... | ecosystem: Engineered > Bioreactor > Anaerobic >... | reverse complement strand
CTCGATGTGAGGGCCATGTATCCCGGCCATATGGAGATCACCAGCCGGGATGTCAGCAGGCAGATACAGATGAGCCTGAGGTTCGCAAGGAGCATGCTGTGAATGCAGCTGGCTTAATTTTTTGGGCTTAAGCTACCCGCAGCGACCGGGTCCTTCCTGCGGCCGCCCACCCCGGGCGGAAGGTATATTTCCCGCGAGGCTGCAATTGAGAGGATTCACAAGCCAAAACCAAAATTCATCTGGAGCCGGAAGCATTTTCCATGACAGATAAAAACGACCTCAAGAAAAGGGAATCTGAAGCCATATTCCAGACCTACGGCCGTCTGGACGTACTGCTCGTGCGCGGCCTGGGCGCCCGAGTCTGGGACTCGGACGGAAGGGAGTATCTGGACTTTGTGGCAGGCATAGCCGTAAACAATGTTGGCCACTGCCACCCGAAGGTGGTGCAGGCCATACAGAGGCAGGCGGAGAGGCTGATTCACACCTCCAACCTCTACTACACCGAAAATCAGGTGCTGCTCGCAGAGGAGCTGAAGGCCCTCACCGGCATGGATAGGGTCTACCTCTGCAACTCAGGAGCCGAGAGCGTGGAGGCTGCCTTCAAGCTCGTCCGCCGCCTGACTGGCAGGTCGAGGATCGTGGCTGCCGAGCGCGCCTTTCACGGCAGAACGCTGGGCGCATTGGGAGCGACATACAAGTCCGCCTATCGCGAGCCCTTCCGGCCCCTCGCCGAGGCGGAATTCGTGCCATACAACGATATCGAGGCCCTCAAGGCTGCGGTCACATCCGAAACCGCCGCAGTCATCCTCGAGCCTGTGCAGGGGGAGGCTGGGGTCTACGTGGCAGATGAGAAGTACCTTCAGGCCGCACGGCAGATATGCGATGACCGCTGTGCTCAGCTGATATTCGACGAGGTGCAGACCGGCTTTGGCCGAACAGGAAAGTGGTTTGCAAAGGAGCACTCGGGCGTGATGCCGGATATCATGACACTCGCCAAGGCCATGGCGGGAGGCCTGCCCATGGGGGCAATGCTGGCCTGCGGCCCTGCTGCCAATGGCTTTTCCAGGGGCGACCACGGCTCGACCTTCGCAGGGGGTGCTCTGACAAGCGCCGCTGCCCTTGCCGTCATCGATGTCATAAAGGGGGAGGGGCTGGTGGAGCGCTCAGCCGAGATGGGCGAGTACCTCAGAAAGCAGCTGAAGAGGCTAGCCCCCAGCGATCTCCGGGGCCTCGGGCTGATGGTGGGGATGGACCTCGATGCCGACTGCCGGGCGCTTGTGGAAAAAGCCCTCTCTAAAGGCGTTATTCTCAACAACACCGGCGAGCACACCCTCCGCCTCATCCCGCCCCTCGTAGTGGGCAGGGATGAGATAGACAAAGTGGTGAATATAATTGGCGAGGCACTCTGATTCCTGGCGGGCGTCAATGCTGGTGCCGGCCTTAAGCCGCCTCCGGCCATATGTGGCAGGCAGGGGATTTGGGGAGATCTCCAGAAGGTACGGCATCCCTGCCACCAAGATCGTGAAGCTGGGCAGCAACGAGAACCCCTACGGCCCAAGCCCCAATGTGGCGGATGCCCTGGCAGCCATATCTCCTGAGAGATATCCCGAGCCGGAGGGCCTTCTGGAGGGGCTGTCCGCCTACACCGGCTTTCCAGAGGAGATGATAGTGATAGGAGCTGGAATGGACGGCGTCATGGATACGCTTACCAGGATCTTTCTGGAGAGGGGGGACAGGACATTCATCCCCACGCCAACCTTCAGTTACTATGAGATCCTCACCATCCTGGCCGGAGCAGATCCGGTATTCGTCCCGAGGGGGCCGGGCTTTGAGGCCTCCACAGCAGTGCCGGCGGATGCGAAGATGGCCTTCTTCTGCACCCCCAACAACCCCACAGGCAATGTGATGGGCGAAAAAGAGGTTCGCGCCCTGCTGGAGAACACTGATGCCGTCGTCTTTTTGGACGAGGCCTATGTGGAGTTTGCAGAGCGGAGCTTGGCTGGACTGGTGAGGGAGTACGACAACCTGATCGTAGGCCGCACCCTTTCCAAGGCCTTCGGCCTCGCAGGGCTGCGGCTGGGATATGCCCTGGCGCCGCCCTGGATCGCAGAGCAGTACCGCAGGGCTGCTCCCCCATTCTTTGCCGTCAGCGCTGCATCTGTGGCCGCAGGCACGGCAGCCCTATCCGATCTGCCATTCATGCGCCGCTCAGTGGAAAGGATAGTATCGGAGAGGGAGAGGCTGCAGAAGCTGATCGGCGCCCACCCATCCCAGGCCAACTTCCTCTACATTGAGACTGAAGAGGACTCGGCAGCATTCGTGGAGAAATTCCTGCAGAGGGGGATAATCATCAGGGACTGCCGCACCTTCCGGGGCTCAGGAGAGCACCACGTCAGGGTGACTGTGGGGACTGCTGAAGAGAACGAGCGCTTCCTATCAGCCTTGCAGGAGATATGCGCATAGCCCTGACAGGCACGCCGGGCACCGGGAAGACCACTCTAGCCAGCCTGCTCCCCTGGAGGATTGTGGACATCAACGCCCTCGTGAAAGCCGGCCTGAACCTGGGCAGAGATGAGGAGAGAGGCTGCCTGGAGGCGGACATGGATGCCCTGGCGGCGCGCCTGGATGAGATGGAGCAGGCATGGCCTGCGGGCGAGCCTGTCATACTTGAGGGGCACCTCTCCCATCACTTCGCTGACAGGGCCATTGTTCTGCGCCTATCTCCATCTGAGCTGGCCATCCGGCTGGAGGAGCGCGGCTACAGCGAGGCCAAAATCAGGGAGAACCTGGAGGCCGAAGCCCTGGATGTGATACTGGTGGAGGCGGTAGAGATGTGCAGCCGGGTGGATGAGATTGACACCACAGGAAAGAGCCCGCAGGAGGTTGCAGGCATTGCCGGACGGATAATCCTGGAAGGCCTGAGCCGCCCTCCCGGCCAGGTGAACTTCCTGTATGATTTCTTCGGCTAGGATTGGCAGGGGTTGCTTTTTATTGATGGGGAAAGGGACGGTGCACCGTGAGAGGCCAGGAGCGCGGTGCCCGGTATATCCAGCAGGCGGCCCGCCCTCAAGGCGGCTTTTTCCAAAAAGGCAATGGCCTCCTTTTCCGCCGCTCCCCTGCGCCTGAGGATCACAACCCCCTGAGGAAGAGATTTGCAGATGATGGGAGCAGAGATCCAGATCACAGCCTCAGGCCCCTCACACCGGGATTTCAGGACCCCTGCCCGACTCAGCAGCTCTCCTGTGGGCATGCCCTTGATGAAATCCATCATATCCTCCACAGAGCCCTGCAGGGCCCGCAGAACCAGGCCGCCCTCCTCTTTGAGAAATACGCCGCCAAGCTCAACATCCTCTATTCCGGATATGATGTGATTGAGGGCCTCTGCCAGCATGCCGTTCAGATCAGACGAAATCTGGCAGCTCTCCATTATGCCATTCATGGCAGAAAGCTCCCGCACTGCCCTTCTCATCTCAATCTCCAGCTCTTTTCTATGGGTGATATCCAGGAGATTGCCGAGTACCGCCCTCCTGCCTTCGTATTCTATGGGAATGGTTCGAAACTCAATCCAGCGATAGCTTCCATCCTTGCGCTGCACCTTGGACTCGTAGACGGGCACATCAGAGCAGGCCGTCTCCAGACGGCTTACGCAGTGCAGGTCATCCGGCTGGACAAGCTGCCAGAAGGGCATGCCCACCAGGCTCTCCGCAGAGCAGCCGAAAATCTCTCCCAGCTTGGGATTGACAAGCCGGAAGGCCCCATCCTGAAGGATGTAAATGCCTGCCAGCGCGTTCTCCACGATATTTCTGTGTATCCTCTCCGAGCGCTCTATCTGCTCTCTCATGGCCCTTTCACTGGCTTTGAACCTGGCCTCCTGAATCAGGTTCTCAAATATATATGGCAGGCTCTTGAAGCTCTCCAGGCTCTTGACCACATACTTGGTGGCACGGTTCTCGAAGGCCACCACAGCCATCTCCGTCGTGCCGTGGCCGGACACCATGACCACAGGGATATCGGGATCTAGCTTTCTGATCCTGACAAGCACATCCAGGCCGCCGATGCCGGGCAGTACCAGGTCCACAGATATCAGATCGTATGTGCCGGATGATATCATCTCCAGCCCAGCCTCTCCTGATGCGGCAAAGTTCAGGAAGAACTCATCATGCCTGCGAAAGCCCATTCTGATAAGATCGGCATGCTCCGGATCGTCTTCAATGATAAGAATGCGAAATGGCCCTGCCATATCAAAGATCTCTCCCTGCTAAACGATAACATATTGATTTGCATATTTCAGCCTTTCTGCCGGAAGACATAAAACAGATGTTATATAAATTAAATATTTAAATTTTAGGCGGGCGGGATATTCACATATGATGACTTTGGGAATCATTGATTATTGATCAATGGCAAAAGATGGTTATTATCTATGTGTGTAATAGAAATAATTTGAAGTTATATATTTTTACTGCCAGCCGGCATAGCTTTATTAGCAAGCCATCCCATAAACCAGGAAATATGAAAGCCGCCGCCCTGCTATTCCTCCTGCTCTGCATTACATCCTGTGATGCGCGGACCATTACGGTCGACCCCTCCGGCAGGGGTGATGCCGTAACCCTCAACTCCGCCATACTCAAGGCCGGGCCTGGCGATACCATCCGCATTCTGCCAGGCAACTACCCAGCCCCCATCCTGGACAGGAGCCTGGAGATCTCAGGAGCCGGGCAGGCGGTCATAGAGGGGTCTACGAGAGTTGCAGCTGCTAACTGCAGGATCTCAGGCCTCACATTCAAGTCCAGCGGCAGCCAGCCGGCCGTCATGATTGATGGAAGGAACGCCAGCCTATCCGGCTGCAGCATCACCGCAGCCGCGACCGCCCTGCGCATATCAGCAGAGAACTGCTCCCTGCAGGAGTGCCGGATCGACTCCCCCAGCGGCCTGGAGGTATACGCCGCAGGATGCACCATCAGAAACAGCAGCATTAAAGCAGAGGCTGCAGCCAGGATAAACCGCACCGAGCGCTCCCGAATATCCGGGTGCAATATATCCGCCCTTCAGGGAGTGCTGGTGGAGGAGTCCGGCAATTGCAGCGTCCTGAACAACTCGTTTGCAGGAGACGGATTTGCTGTGGTGCTCAGGGGCTCGCATGACAATTCTGTATCCGGCAATGATATCTCCGGAGGCTATATCAGCTCACTGGATGTGGAGGGCGGCCAGGGAAATACCCTCACAGAAAACCGCATCCAGGGAGGAAAGATCGGCATAAGCCTGCGCAGATCTATGAACAGCCTGGTATCGGGAAATGCGATCGAGAGGGCTGAGAGGGCGGCGGTATTCCTGGACGATTCCTCCCAGAACCTGCTGCAGAGTAACAGGCTCATTCAGAGCGGCAACGGAATACTTCTGCAGGGCTCAAATCATAACAGCCTCCTCTCCAACGAGGCCTTTGCCAACACCTACGGCATCTCCCTGAGAGGCAGCCCTAAAAATCTCCTCCGCGACAGCCTCCTGCACAACAACAGCTACAACCTGCGCCTGTCTGGCAGGGACGGCATGTACAGCCCAATTTATTTCGATCAGGACATAGACGCGAGCAATCTGGTTGACGGAAAGCCCGTATGCTATCTGGTGGGAGCATCCGGCATCCAGGTGCCATCTGACTGCGGCTTTTTGGGGCTGGTCTCATGCCAGCAGATCAGGGCTCAGGACATCGCCCTGGCCAACAGCAGCGCAGGGATTCTGCTGGTCAACTGCAGCGACTGCAGCATCCAAAACAGCAGTGTGAGATATGCAGAGAGCGGATACCTCCTGGCAGGCAGCAGGTCATGCACCATAGAGCAGAGCCTGGCAGAGCAGTGCCTGACGGGGTTTGCAGCCACGGCCTCTTCAACCTGCCAGATAGTGGCTGCCGCCGCCGTGAACTGCTCATCTGAAGGCATACTGGCAGATGATTGCTCGGGCCTCGGGCTGCTGCAATGCCGGATAGAGGACGGCGCAGCGGGAGCGGCCCTTAAGGGCTCGCGGCTGTGCAGGATTCGGGACTGCAGCGCCCTCCGCAATCGCGGGGACGGATTCTCCCTTCTCAAATCCAATAACTGCTCGCTCATTGGAAATGAGGCCCTCCTCAATGAGAACGGCATAATCCTCATTGCCAGCAACTCCTGCATCCTCCAGGCCAACAATGCGAGCGGAAATGAGAGGGATGGCATATCCCTCCAGCAGCTGGAGGGAGCTGAGGTTCTCAATAACACAGCCACAGGAAACGCCCAGGGCATCTACATTCAGTCCTGCCGGCTCTTTCGCCTGCAGGGCAATGAGCTGGCAGAGAACAGCCGCTACGGCCTGCGCATGAGCATGTGCCGGCAGGGCATTATAACCGGGAACCATATTCATGATAACAGTTTAGCTGGAGCTAATCTGGTGGACTGCTCCTCCAATGATATCTACCGCAATGTCTTCGCGAACAACGGCCTGCAGAATGCTGCCGACAACGGAGAGAATCGGTGGGACGGCGGCCCTGAACTCGGAGGCAACTACTGGAGCGACCACTCTGACGGAGGCGAGCCGCGCCTGGTTGCCGGCGGAGGCGTGGATCGCTATCCCTTCAGCGATGCCTGGGGGTGGCTGTGATGGACGAAAAGGACTATCAGCTTCTCAGGCTGGCCCAGGACGGCGTGGAGCTGACGGCGCGTCCCTACCGCAGTATGGCCGAGGCGCTGGATCTGACTGAGCAGGAGGTCATCGACCGGCTGCTGGCCATGAAAGAAGAGGGAGTTGTGCGCCGCTTTGCCGCCACAATCGGCCACAGGGCTCTGGGAATCGTGGCCAATGCCATGATCGCCTGGAGGGCAGATCCGCAGTGCCTGGAGAGGGCAGGAGAGCTATTCGCTGCCGCGGAGGAGGTAACTCACTGCTACGAGAGGGCAACTGCCCCAGACTGGCCCTACAACCTCTACACAATGGTGCACTCCAAGAGCCAGGAGGGCTGCCTGAATGTGGCGCGGCGGCTCTCAGAGCAGTCTGGCATCAGGGACTACAGGGTGCTCTTCAGCGTGAGGGAGTACAAGAAGACCTCCGCGAGGATCTGATGTAAATACTGCTGGACCGGTGCGAACCTATATGCTCGATGCTGCGCGGGGGGGGGCGAGCTCCCCACTCATCCCCCTCTTTCTGGACCTGAGGGACAGGAAGGTGGTGATCTTCGGAGGGGGGGCTGTGGGGGAGCGCAAGGCCAGGCTGTTCTCCGCTTATGCTCCTGTAAGGGTCTTCTCGCGCGACTTCTCACAGGGCCTTCTGGAGATGGCAGGAGAGCCTGGGCGCAGGCTGGAGCTGGTGGAGTGCGAGCTGTCTGCGCGATCTCCAGAAGAGCTATCTGCATATATAGAGGGTGCCTTTATAGCCATTCCCGCCACCAGCGACTCCAGGCTCAACTCTGCCATAAGAGAGGCAGCCGGAAGAGCGGGCATTTTGGTCAACAGCGTGGATGAGCGGGGGGACGTGGTCGTCCCATCAATCATTCGCAGGGGCTTGATATCCATTGCCATAGCCACTGAGGTTCCAGCCCTCACCAGATACCTCCGTCTGCATCTGGATGATGCCCTTTTGGATCTTCACGCCGATATGGCCCGGCTGCTCTCCCAGATCCGCAGCGAGATCAGAGAGCTTGATCTGGATCAGAGGGAGCGGGCTGCCATACTTCGCCGCATTCTGGAGGATGAGCAGGTCTGGAGGCTTCTTGCCGTCTCCTATGAAAAGGCCTATATGAGAGCCCGCTCACATGCTGGCTTGAATGAGCGAGATAGCCTCGATGCTGGTGACGCACAAAAAGGCCTCCATTGATGAAATCGAGAAGGCCTGGCATGGCGATGTTGAGACGCTTCTCAAGTGGGTGGCCTCGCAGGACAGGGTGGAAGAGTGTGCCGTGCTCAAGACCTGCAATCGCGTCGAGATCTATGTCGTCAGCGCCCGCGGCGAGAAGGTCCTCTTCGACCTGGCCAAGAAGGCGCGCGTCTCATCCCGCATCATCGATTTTCATGACCACGACGAGTCCCTTCTCCACCTGCTGCGCCTGGCGTCTGGGCTGGAGTCCATGATCCTTGGCGAGGACCAGATCCTGGGGCAGATGAAGGAGCTGGTGGCCATAGCAGCCAGGGCGGGAACGACGGGCTGGATGCTTGACACCGCATTCAAGAAGGCCATTGCCGTGGGAAAGAGGGTGCGAAAGGAGACCCGCATCAACGAGAGGTCGGTCTCAGTGGGATCGGCGGCCGTAGACATGGCAGAGGAGATACTGGGGGACCTGTCGGGCGCATCCGTTCTGGTGATAGGCGCTGGAGATACTGGCGAGCTGATATCGCGAGCCCTCATGGCCCGGCCCATCGCCTCTCTGGCTGTGACCAACCGCACATTCAGCTCCGCCCAGAGCCTGGCCGGCTGCCTGGGCGCCGAGGCCCTGCCCTTCGAGGAGATGAAGGAGCGGCTGAAGACTGCAAACGTGGTCATCAGCGCCACATCGGCTCCACACTACATACTCCTCAAGGAGGACATCGAGAAGGTCATGGCAGGCCGGAACGACAGGCTTCTTATCATCGATATAGCCAATCCGAGGGACGTGGATGAGGCGGCGGGGGAGGTCCCTGGAGTGGAGCTTCACAATATCGATAGCCTGAAGAGCATAAGCAGCGAGAACATGCGGCAGAGGATGGCGGAGGTGGAGCGTGTGGAGAGCATCATAGCCGAGGAGATGGCGCTACTCCAGGCCAAGTACAAAAGAAAGCAGGCCGAGGATCTGCTGGCCAGGCTCTACTCCCAGGCTGAGGCCGTCAAGGAGCTGGAGGTGAAGCGGGCTATGAACAAGCTCTCAGCCAGGCATACCCTGGGAGATATAGAGCAGAAGGTGCTTCGGGACATGAGCCATTCCATTGTGAACAAGCTGTTCTCCGGGCCCACCAAGGCCCTCAAGAGCGCGGCGGAGAGAGGGGACAGAGAGATGCTTGAGACCGTCAGCAAGCTGTTCGACCTGGAGGACGGAAAATGAGGAGAATGAGGCGGCTGAGAGCCCCAAAGATCAGGGATATGGTAAAGGAGACCACACTCTCCCGTGAGAATTTGATTCAGCCCGTATTCGTGGACGAGAGGGCCAGACAGCCCCAGCCCATCGCCTCCATGCCGGGCCAGTTCCGGCAGAGCCTGGAGAGCCTTCCGGCGGAGGCTGGGGCACTGGAGGAGCTGGGAGTCCCGGCTGTGCTGCTCTTCGGCCTGCCCTCACACAAGGATGAGATGGGGTCAGCAGCCTACGACAGAGACGGCATAGTTCAGAAGGCCGTGCGCGCGATCAAAGAGACAACCGGCCTGACGGTCATAACCGACCTGTGCCTCTGCGAGTATACCTCCCACGGCCACTGCGGCCTGGTCAGAGGGGAGAAGATATTAAACGACGAGACACTGCCCCTTCTGGGGGAGACGGCGGTCAGCCACGCCCAGGCAGGAGCCGATATAGTGGCTCCGAGCGGCATGATGGATCATATGGTCTCTGCCATTCGCGCCTCGCTGGACCTGGAGGGATACACCGACACGCCCATACTCTCCTACGCCGCCAAGTATGCCTCCACATTCTACGGCCCCTTCCGGGAGGCAGCGGAGTCGGGCTATGCCTGGGGCGACCGCAAGGGATACCAGATGAATCCGGCCAATGCCGCCGAGGCCATGTGGGAGGTGCAGCTGGACATAGAGGAGGGAGCGGATATGGTGATGGTCAAGCCGGCCATGCCCTATCTCGATGTGCTGCGAGCCGTTAAGGACGTCTTCGCCATGCCCACTGCCGCCTACCAGGTCTCAGGGGAGTATTCGATGATCACAGCCGCTGCGAAGAACGGCTGGCTGGATGAGCGGCCGGCGTTCCTTGAGGCTTTGACCTGCATCAAGAGGGCAGGGGCAGATATGATCATAACCTACTGGGCTAAGGAGTTTGCCAGGCTACAGGAGGCAGCCATCCTCTAATTATCGATATCTTCCTGCCAGAGCATGTCGCTATAAAGGCTGTCGTCGATGTCGCGGCTGTCGAAGACCACCAGCTCGTATACGATCTTTCCCTCCTCAGCCACGTCTGCCCGCACGCCGTACACCTCCTCCATCTCCTCGAGGGTCTCCTCCTGCATGTTCAGGCCGCAGTCTATCTCGAAGGCCTCGATATCCTCCGGAGAAAGGCCGTATTCGGATGCGATGTCGGCCTTGATCTGCTCGAGTGTGGATACGGCCTCCTCAGCCGCCAGGAAGATGATAAAGCCCCCGATCTCATCCCCCACGAAATCCAGGCGGAGCGCGATCTCCCAGGGATCGCTTGCGACTGCGATCTCCCTTTTCTTCTTCAGATCGTCGACCAGGTCTTTTGTGAGCTGGATATCCTCCGCCGCCTGATGCAGGGCTGAGAAGAGGGGCTCATGGGCTGAGACGATATCCGCAATGATCTCCTTCCATAGATCGTAAGTCAGGTCAAACAACTCTCTCTCCTCTCATTCCGCCTCTCTGGCTGCCAGGCGCAGGTCGGATACAAAATCATTCATGAGATTTCTATTCCGGAGAACGGCGGCTGGATGGTATGTCACAAGGAAGCGATCCCGCCAGATCCTGCCCCGCTGAGATGCTATCCCCTGCCGGCCCAGCAGGGCGAGGGCTGCAGTGTTTCCCATCAGGCAGATTATGCGCGGGGCTAGTATCTCTATCTGATGCAGCAGATAGGGCAGGCACAGGTCGATCTCATCCTTCCTGGGCTTTCTGTTCTTGGGCGGCCGGCACTTGATCACGCTGGTGATGAAGACCTCCTGCCGGGCCAGGCCCGCCTGCCTCAGGGCATCATCCAGGATCTGGCCTGCCCTGCCCACGAATGGAAGGCCCCTCCTGTCCTCCTCCCGGCCGGGGGCCTCGCCCACCAGAAGTATGCGTGGATGCCGGGGGCCGCTGCCCGGAACAGCGAGATTCCTGCCCCCGGATAGAGGACAAAGCCGGCACTGGCTGATCTTCTGGTGCAGACGGGATAGATCATCATTCATATCATGGGCTGAGAGGCTGGGCCCTGATAACTCTTCTCCCCAAAAACGAAAGGTTCTTATCTGCTCATAGCCTGCTAAGAGATGAGGAGGGCAAGAGATGCAGTTTGCAGAATGGACATATCCGCTGAGGAAGTTTGACGACATCTACTATACAATCGAGAGGATCGTTTACGGCAGGGGCGAGCTTAAGGGCTTCTCCACCGAGGACATATACAACAACCTTTGGGATAAGCGCTTCTTTACCGATGCTCAAGCCCTGAACCGTTATCTTATGGAGAACGGCGCAAAATATAAGGTCAGAAAGGTGGAAGGAGGGTGGGAGCGCTACTATTAGCGGCTCGGCGATCCTTTTTCTGCAAAATATATATTCCTTTCATCAGTTCCGAGCTCCACAAACCTCCCCGTGGCCAGGATGCGGTGGCTGTACTTTAGAGAAGAGACCCTGACGCCAGGCGCAACCACCGATTCCGGCGGGAGCGTCACATTCTCTCCTATGACTGAGATATGGCCTTCCGCCGCCCCATTCGTGCCGAGAACGCTGTGCTCCTCGATGGTGGTATGGCGGCCGACGATGCTCCTGCTGATGCTGACCATGTGCTGGATGTGAGCAAAGCTCATGATCATGCTATCCTTTATCTCCACATCCCTTTCGAGGAGGCTCGTGTGGCCGATGTGGGAGTTCTCGATGATCACCCCCCTTTCGATGCGGCAGTTCCTGCCGATGGACACGTTTCCAGAGAGCTTGATTTCGCCGGAGGCCAGAAGCGGCGCGATTTTGGCAAGAGTGCTGGGATGGATCCACTGATTGGGCTGGTAGTGGTATTTACGGTCGAAGTGGCGCACGGCACCGGACAGGCAGTCCATGGCCGCCTGGTGCAGCCTTTCCGGCGTGCCTATGTCGATCCAGTAGCCTGTGATGGGATAACCGTAGACGGGATAGCCGTTTTCGGTGAGGTAGGGGATCAGATCCCCACCTATGTCGCGGGCGCTGTCACCCATCTCTGCCAGAATCTTCTTGATCTGTGGGGAGAAGAGGTAGAAGGCGGTGTTGATCATGCGGCTGGGCTCGCTGCCAGGCCTCGGCTTCTCTACAAAGCCAGCGATACGCATGTCTTCATCCACCCGGGCCACGCCGTAATGGGATACGCTCTCATCTCTGCCCATCTCCTTCAGGGCTACAGTGAGAACCGGCCTGTGCTTCCTGTGAAAGTCCACGAAGCTCTGCAGGTCGATATCTATGAGGTTGTCGCCAGATACCACCAGCAGGTCGCCGTCGATGTCAAAGTAGTTCATGCAGTAGCGCATTGAGTCGGCGCTTCCCTTGTCATCGTAGAGGGGCTGGTAGCTGAAGTCCTGGTGGTCGCTGATGCCGAGGCGCTTGAAAAAGCCTTCTCCCGCCTTAAAATAGTTGCTGAGGTTGAGGGTATTGCCCGCTCCTTTGCTGCCTAAAATGAATCTCCTGCAGCCCTGGCTGGCCAGCACCCGGAAGAGGTTGGCGATTATGGCTGTATCGCATAGTTCCACGAGCGGCTTGGGCTGATCTAAGGTAAGAGGGTAAAGGCGAGTTCCTGAGCCGCCCACTGTGGCTAATACCGGTGGAAACATGGCTTCATAATAAATATAGCAAACTTTAAGCCTGTCGCTTGATCTTCATCCTCAGTATCCGCGCATGAGCCTGACTATGACCCGGGCGATCATGAAGGCCAGGAGAAAGAGGATGATGTATATGATTATATTCGGCTCCATGCTTCAAAGGTCTCGCGCTTCAGGTTTATAGATTTGACTGATATCACTGTGCAAGGTCGCCGGCTATCCTCTTTCCCAAATGGAAGCACCTCTCGATGTCATCTTTAGTGGGAGCCTGAACCGCCGTGGTCCCCGGCTCAATCACCGACATGCCGAAGGACTTCATCCTGTCGATGAGTGCCGGCACTCCTTCCCCGCTCCAGCCATAGGATCCGAAGGCTGCACCCACTTTTCCTTTTAAGTCCACTCCCTCCAGGGAGTCAAGGAACGGATTCATGGTCGGGATCAGCTCGCTGTTGTAGGTTGCCCCGCCCAGGATGATGGCATCGGCATCGGATACATCACCTGGCGCTGCCCTGGACGCATCCTTGAGCACTACCTCACTGCCGCCGACGCTCCGGGCTCCATTGGCAATGGCATCTGCCATCTTTCTCGTCTTTCCGGTGCGGCTGGCGTAGATTACGGCAATCTTCGGCATTTTTCATCCCTGCGGATAGTGAATCAGATGATGTGGCGGGCACGCCAGAGGTCGCCGCCAGTGGTGCGCGCCAGTTAATCCCGATGCCTTCTCCTCCCCTTAAACCTGTAAGCGACAGTTACCCGCGGTGGGTCTGCTCCCTTCCGGGCCTGGACCGGTTCCCGCAATTATGGTACGCAGATCTTCCTTCAGGAAGGCCCGCGGACCGGTGCTATCCCTGCAGGACGGAGAATCATTGTCGGCAATGGGACTGAACGCGCAACACAGAGCGTCTTCCGCCAGCTTCGCCCCCCGCTTATCGACGATTTCGGGTTACAGGTGACGCCGAACCACCCAGACTGCCCGCCACTTTTAACATTGAGGTCAGCAGCTAATAAAGCTAACGCAGAAAGAGGTATCGAATTATGGCAGAAGACTTAGCCGGCAATATGGGATTCATCATGGGAAACAAGCATAGAGAAAGGGTGGTACAGGTCCTGGGCTCCAAGGGCAAGCTGGCAGCGGAGAAGGTGGCCAAGATAGAGCACATCCCCGCCCCATCGGTCAAGAAGATACTGGAGGAGATGGCAGAGAGGGGCCTGGTATTCGAGAATGCCGGCATCTGGAGCCTGACCGAGGCAGGACAGGAGGTAGAGAGGGAGATGAAGAAGAGGGCCTGAGGGCATTCAGGCAGCAATACTGCTTTTTTTTCCATCTCTTTTTCCCGAGGCAAGCCGCCCTGCCTCAAGACGATATCAGCCGCCCCAGCTTCTCGAGGCAGCTCCAGGTCAGGATCAACTGGGCGAAGCCTATGGCGTTCACATACTCATCACGCCGGTCGCTGATCACGGTGTATGTGCCAAGGGCGTCGCCGAGCCGCCTCTCCAGATCGGCGATCATGGACTGGTGGATCTCACCGTCTGCTGTCATTATGCCCACCTTCTTGCCGTAGTAGTCGTCCCTCTGAAACTCGATGGAGAACTCGTGCTCGGCAGATCTCAGGATCTTGGAGAGGTCTATGGTCATGTCCACCCTGGACACCGGATGGTCCACCATCTCCTGGATCAGCCGGACTGAGTACCTGTCAGGCTTGGGCTGGGGATCTATGAGCGTGGGATGGAAACGGGAGTCCTGGATCTTGATCACTATCTCGGCATAGATCTTCTGCCAGTCCACATAGAGCTTGTAGTCGGGCTCGCGCTGCAGTATCTCTGCCATCACCTCCTCCTGCTTATATCCCCGTTCTCCCACGTCGCGGCGAACCTTCCACAGCCTCTTCACCGATCGCGACGGGTCCACGAATATTTTAAAGTCGATCAGGCTTCGCAGCCTTGGAGTGAATAAGGGGTGCAGCCCCTCCACAATGACAACCGGGGCCGGGCCGAAGGGCACAGTCCCGGAGATCTCGCCCCTGCTGTGGTCGTAGACAGGCTTGTCTACGGCCTCTTTCCTCCTCAGAGCCTCAAGATGGTCGGCGAGAAGCTCCATGTTGTTGGCGTCAGGATGCAGGGGAGTGATCCCCATCTCCCGTCTCTGCTTTCTGTCCAGGATGTGATAGTCATCCATTGAGAAGGAGCAGACCATCTCCTCGCCGAGTATTCTCTTGATGCCCCGGGATATGGTGGTCTTGCCAGACCCGCTGTCCCCTGCAATGCCGAATATGAATGCCCTGTCGGATGCCTTGATCCGCCTCATTATGGATTTCATGATTTTGATATCGCCTTTGATATTGAAAGTCCGCTATCGATTCTGCTTCTCTGCCACCAGATCCTCGAATTCGCAGGTGCGGTCGATGCCCTCCAGCTCTCTCTTTTCGATGAGGGCGGTCTCCTCGATGCACTCGACCTTGCTCTCTCCGTCCACTATCACCACCGACTTGGTGCGGGCAACTGAGGAGAGGCTGCTCATGAGCCGGGCCTTCTTGAGCATGCTCTGGGAGAACTTGCTCACGCCCGTCAGGACCACCAAACCTTCAGCCCTGGTTATGGCATTGAAGGGGGCCTGAGCTGTGGGGACCACATCAAATCCGATCTCGAGGAGCAGCCGGAGTATGTCGTCTGTGACCGGCCCCTTCTCCTCCACCTCCTCCCTGGGGTGGAAGGGATCGACAGGCAGTATCAGCTCCTGCTGGAATATCTCCTCCAGCTTGAGGGCCACGTCCACAGATGTGTCCATGTCCTCCACCTCATACTTGCTGATTGTGCGGCGGGAGACGCCCAGCTCCGATGCCAGAGAGCCCAGGGATATGCCGCGCGACAGCCTCATCTCCCTCATCCTGGCCCCGTCTATGCGAACATAAAGGCCGCCGTGAGCGGCGTAGACCAGCGGCAGATCACCCTCCAGCAGGCAGTCGGCCAGGGTGGGCAGGCTCAGCGTGGGAATGCCGTAGCGGAAGTATACCGCTCCCCGCTTCAGGTACTGGTCGCGCGTCTTCTCGCCTACCAGCAGCGGGCTCGCAAAGAGGTTGTTGGAGAGGCGGCGTACCTCAACTGCAGTCTGCTCGTTGAGGCCGTCTATATTGGACAGTATCTTGAGCAGGAGCAATAAATCACCCTTTCGGGCGGCCATATCGAAGCTCCTGGGACGGAGATAGCAGCGATCCGAGGTGGAGAACCCGGCCTTCAACAGGAGCTCCTCCACGCGCTCGGCGAGAAGTTCCTTGTCCATCATTATATATCTCCGTTTGACGGCTATTTAAGGTTGACCATGTTCATTGGAATTGACGATACCGATTCGGAGAGGGGGCTGTGCACCACCTACCTCGCCGCAGTGCTGATGGAGCGGCTGAAGCCATTCGGCGATCTCGTGGGCCTGCCCAGGCTCATCCGGCTCAATCCCTGCGCCAGATACAAGACGCGCGGCAACGCCGCCCTGGCCTTTGAGATTGCTAGCGACAGGACTGGGGAGGTCCGTGCGGTGGCCCTCAGGACTGTACTGGAGCTGTCCGACTTCTCCGGCACCAATACCAATCCAGGGCTGGTGGTCGCCGAAGAGGCCACGGCGAAGATGGCAGCCTTCTACCGCCGCGCAGTGACTGAGATACTGGAGATATCTGAGGCCAGGGAGCTGCTGGACGGGGAGGGCATCTGGTACAGGGGCTTTAAGAAGGGGCGGGGCCTGATCGGGGCCACTGCTGCCATCGGAGCTAGCCTGGATGACTTCACATACGAGCTGATCGCCTACAGGGAGAGGAGGCGGTGGGGCACGCCCCGCAGCATCGACTCTGCCTCCGTCTGGAGGGCGGATGCAGCCACATATCCCCTCACATGGGACACCGTCGATTATCACAATCATAGGATAGTCTTTGCCCCACACTCAGCAGATCCGGTTCTATTCGGAATCAGAGGCAGCGACCCCGAGGCCATCCGCCGGGCCTCGGCGATGATCAGGTCCGAGCCGGTGGAGAGAAGCGTCCTGTACCAGACCAACCAGGGCACAGACGCCCATATCCTGGACGGCTGCCTCGCAGAATCGGCGATCAAAGAGGGCCAGAGCTACCGGCTGCACGGATTTGTGGCCGGGCCGGTGCGGGCCATATCTGGAGGCCATCTCTTCTTTTCCCTCAGGAGCGGAAGCGGGAATATCACCTGCGCAGCCTTCGAGCCCACCAAGAACTTCCGGGCCACCGTCAGGCAGCTCTGCCCCGGAGACGAGCTTGTTGTCTTCGGATCTGTGCAGGAGGGCTGCCTCAACCTGGAGAGGATCAACATACTGCATCTGGTGGAGGCGGAGGAGACATCTTCTCCCCTCTGCCCGGAGTGCGGCAGAAGGATGGAGTCTGCTGGCAGGGGGCAGGGGTACCGCTGCCGCCGCTGCAAGACACGCGCCTCTGAAAGGGCGATGTCCTCCCAAAAGCGGGAGATTGAGACAGGCTACTACGAGGTGCCGCCATGCGCCAGAAGGCACCTGTCCAAACCCCTGGTGCGCTGGAAGGGGGAGGGCATGCACCCGAGCAGGTAGAATACAGAAAGGTATCCCCTACAGACGCAAAGAAAAACATTGAAGATGGCAAAAAGCCACCTTCGTTTTACCTCTTGAAAGCGCTTTCCAGGGGCGGGATGACCTGCTTTTTGCGTGAGAGGCACTTCTCCTTGTATATGGAGTTATTGGACAGCTTTCCGCCGAAGGCCTTCTCGAAGCCTGTAGCGGCCTGGGCGGATCCCACGAAGAGAAGATCTGAGGCCTCCTTCATGACGTCGGTGAGCATCAGCACGACCATGTCCAGCTTCTCTGCCTCCTTCAACCTGTTCATCTCCTCAAGGATTGCAGCCCTCTTGGGTGCGAGGTCGGCCAGGTCCATGACCTCAACCTGGCCCACGCCTGCTTTGGTGCCTGAGAAGTCGAACTTCTTGAAGTCGCCCATCAGGATCTCCCTGGCGCTCTTGGCGGACATGTTGGACTTGGCCTTGAGCAGCTCCATTCCGAAGGACATGGGATCGACCTGCGCGATCTTTGCCAGCTTCTCCACGGCAGCCTTATCGCGGGGAGTGCATGTGGGGGACTTGAAGAGCACAGTATCTGAGAGGATCGCAGCCATCATAAGCCCGGCCATCTCCCTCGTTATCGCCACTCCGTTCTGCTCGTAGAGGTTCGCGATGATGCCGCCAGTCGCGCCCACAGGCTCGTTGAGGAAGAATATGGGCTTGCCTGTAGCGATGCCGCCGATCTTGTGGTGGTCGACGATCTCCACTATGTTCTCCGGGTTGAGATTGTCCACTGCCTGGGCCATCTCATTGTGGTCTACCAGTATGACCTTCCTGTCAGTGGCATCGGTGAGCTTCTCAGGATAGGCGACCTTGAAGTGGTCCAGCAGGAACTGGGTCTCAGCGTTCAGGTCTCCTGCAACCGCCGGGACGGCCTCCTTCATTCCCAGGGCGTTCTTCAGGTTCGCATATGTGATTGCAGATGTTACAGAATCGGTATCCGGACTCTTGTGCCCAACTACATAGATCTTGTCGGTCAAGTGAAGCACCTCAGGATTGTTAGTGTAGAACTTCAACTTAAAGCTTACTGGGCAAATCCCGAGCCCTCCGGATTTCTGCGGGATAGATTTATTAAGCCGGCCATCATTCCATAAATGTCCCTCTAGAGGGCTGGCACGAGCCTGGAATTTGCTTCTGCTGTGAATGCCGGTGCAAGAGGGGGACTACAGGCCGCGTTGATAGGTCCTTATGGTAGGATACTGACTCATGTCTACCTGTGACCATGAGACAACCCAAATGCGGTACAGACGCCCGCTACGAGGGTTACTGGCCTGACTGCGGATACCCATCGGATGAGGAGCCAGAGTTAGTACCGGGCGACAATTTAATCTCTTTTACTCCGTCTATTCTCCCATGTGAACTCGGGGATCGGGCGGCTCATCACACTGGAAGGCATCGACGGCTCGGGAAAGAGCACAGCTCTGCAGCACATCGCCTCGCGGCTGAGGGCGCTGCGGCCGGAAAGAAGGCTGCTGCTCTCAGCCGAGCCCACAGAGGGCCCTGTGGGCAGGATCATCAGAGGCAGCCTCCGCACCGCAGGCGGGGCAGGCTGCAGCAGCGGCGCCCTGGCTGCAGAGCGCATGAACGAGCTGTTCCTCTTCCTGGCAGACCACGCCCAGCATCTGACAGGCACAGTCATCCCAGCCCTGGAGGAGGGAGCCTTAGTTCTATGCGACAGGTATGCCGACTCCACTGCCGCCTACCAGGGTGTGACACTGCGGGGCATACTGCCAGAGCCTGTGGCCTGGATCCAGGGCATCCTCCTTCCCTGGAGCCGGCCGCCTGACCTGACAATTCTCTTTGTAATCGATCCGCAGTCGGCCCTTCTCAGAATAGAGGGGCGGCGTGGGCGGGAGAAGTTTGAGAGGCTGGAGTTCCTCCAATCGGTGGACGAGAACTTCCGCAGTATGGCTGACTTCGAGCCAGATCGGTTTGTGCTGGTGGATGCGGCCCTGCCGGCAGAGCAGGTGGCTGATGATGCGACTAGTGCGATTTTAAGGCGGCTTGATCTGTGATCCTGAAAGGGCGATATCAATCAGCTTTCTGGCCCAGCAGAGCTTCTTTCTCTTGCGTGGTGTGACAGACTCATCCTCGAAGTCGAAGCCAGCCAGATCGACTGCCGCAGCCCCAAGCTCCAGAGCGAAAAAGACGCATCTGTCCCCGTCTGTGAACCCTCCGAAGTTGTAGAGCCCCGGCGGGGGGCGGCACTGGCAGGTGCCTATGACCCTGTCAAGCCGCGGCACCATACGGGCGAGGGCATCGATGTTGTCCCCGTGGGCGTGCACGACCATTATGCTGCCCAGGCTGCCGGCCATGACGAGCGCCTCAGCAGGGCCGTCCAGGTCTGTGACAACGATGTCCGGAACGATTCCCCGCCTCAAAAGTGCGGCAGCCGCCCCGTCAGCCGCCAGAAGAGCCGCCCCCTCTCTCTCCTGAGGATTTGGGAGCATGCAGTCCAGCTCCGCCTCCAGAGAGGGTGCATTGCCGAAGACGACCGCCCTCCTGCCGCGCACAAGCCCCCGGGCTTCGGCCAGAAGGCCCTGCCTGTCGCGCAGAAGTGCTGCAAGCAGCCTCGCTCCCGCCTCATCTCTGCTGGGGGAGAGCCCAAAGTCCTCCAGAATGGCGGTGTAGATGGGAAGCCACTTTGAAAACTGCATGTCAGGAAAAAGGAAAGAGAGGGGAGATTATTCCCCTTTACTGGTTGTAGAGCCTTGGGAACTGAGCCTGGGTTGGTGCCTTGAAGCAGGTGCAGTCGAAGACTCCGGTGGCAGACTTGAAGGCCTTCTTATCGTATGTGGTCATGGAGTCAAAGCCGCCGAAGCAGCAGGGCAGCCAGTCGTCAGATGTCTGTTTCACGTAGTAGGGCACCTCGAGGGTCATGTTCTTCTCGATGTGATAGGTTCCCCAGTAATCCTCATCGATCTCGATGGAGGGATTGTACCATGCTCCATTCTTTAGCCCTGCGACTTGTGGATCACTCCAATCGCTGCCAAACTTATCGTAACTGCCGGTGAAGTCCGTGTTTGCCTGCAGGACGCCGATATGAGCCTTGCCGTCGGTCATATCCTCATTAACCTTCATCTGGGTGTAGCCTACACCCTGATATTCTGGGTCGTATGTCAAGTTCGTCTTGTCCTTGACCACTGCCTCGAGCTCCTTGTCGAGGGCATGGGCGTACTCGACCTCATGGTGCATGCTTGTGCCTGCGAGGTAGTTCTTTATCCAGGTCTTCTCCTTGAGCAATGAGCTGTAGTCGACCGGGTTTGCGGCATAGTAGCCGTTTCCGATGGCAATCCTCATGGGAGCATAGACCATGGACACATCCTCCTTGAACTGGATGCAGTCCTGGGCGAAGTCATTGTAGTCGGAGTAGGCATTGTGCGTCTTTCTATCCAGGTTTTGATATGTCAATGTGGCCTCGCTGGTGAGAGAGCCGCTGCCATGAGCGTAGTTCTTCAGTGCTGTGTTTCCTGCCTTGGCATAAATATATGTCATGAAGTAACCATTGCCCTGCACGCTCTGCTCAAAATCAAATGTCCTATTGGATTCCATGTAGCCATTAACATATGAAGGGCTTGCCGGGAAAGATACCTCTTTGCTCGGCCAAGCTGCTGAACACCCAGTAAGAGCTACAAGAACCATTGCTACGATTAATGCTAACATAGCCTTATTCAGATCAATCCCTCCATCTAAGCGATAACACTATCCTTTAAATGATCCTTGTTTCTTTAAGACAACTCACCTATTTTAATCTGTTGATTGCCTTTTTGTTAAGCTGCATGCAAATATAACCCCACTGCGCAGCCTGACCTATCCCCACATCGAACGGGGGCAGATGTACCTGCCCGCCCTACCAATAGATCATAACCAAAAGATTAATACGTAAAGGCTCTCTCGATATGTAGTGGTATGCTCGCTCCTGCCGGTATTGTGAGAATGTCGCCTTTTGATCACAATCATCATGGATCCATGCTTCATCGGCATTTGAACCAGATTTAATAGCCACACTCAAGTCGCATTCAAGAGCAGGCCGGTGCGAGGACGTGCCTTACGAAAAAACCCCATGTATAGTGCAAAAAGAGAGGCGTCTCGCCGCCAAGGGCGGGGCGTTTCCGGAGCCAAAAGCCAGCCGAGGGCTGGAACAGGAGGACAAACGGGGGATGCTGGCAGAACTGGAAGATAAGAGAGGCAAACTCAGACAGGAGTCCCTTGCCTTCAAGGATAGAAGAAGCCAACTGAATGCCGAAGCTAGCAAGTGGGCGGCCAAGAGAAATGAGCTTAACAAGGCCACCAAAGAGCTGATAGACAAAGCACAGGAGCTCAAGAAGCTGAGGGACGAGAACAACAAGAACGTGGCCGAGTCCAAGAAGCTCAGGGACGAGTACAACGAGAAGACCAACCAGCTCTATGCAAGGATAGACGACATCAGGAAGAAGTACAACCTGACAGGCGACAGATCCATTCGAGAGCTGCGCCGCGAGATCGACCACCTGGAGTTCCGGCAGCAGACAGAGGTCTTGAGCCCGGACAAGGAGAGGCAGCTGGTCGACAAGATCGCCTCCCTGCATGCAGAGTTCAAGGGCAGAAAAGAGCAGCTGGAGAAGAACGAAGAGCTGAGAAAGCTTCTCGACGAAGCACAGGCCATGAGAGATCAGGCATCTACGTACCACGACGAGGTAACCAGGTACGCAGAGCTGGCTCAGGAATATCATGATCAGATGATCGCCACCTTCAAAGAGGCAGATCAGACCCGCGCCGAAGCCGATGCGGCTCACAAGGAGTTCGTGAAGGCCCAGGAGGCGGCGGACGAGCAGCACAAGGAGTTCATCCGCACCCAGCGGGAGGTTCGCGACTTCGAGAAGGTCATAGTGGGCTTGAAGAAGAAGAACAAGGATATCAAGGAGGATCGCGCCAAAGAGGTTGCCAAGCGCGAGGCCGAGGAGATAATGACCCACTTCAGGCAGGGCGAAAAGCTGAACACGGCCGACCTGCTCAGGCTGCAGCGTGCCGGACTGGTTTGAACCACCCGATTATACTCAAATTAGGATAAGGGCAGCGAACCTGCCCCGCTCTCAGATTTTAGCGGCCCGGCCGGTGGCTTCTCGCCACGTTCCTGTGGATAGCCCCAAGTAAACCTATCTTTTCAGCTGTTAGATCATCTCTGTGCGTACTATGTGCCCTCTGTGGTAAAAGCGTCGTCCGCCACAGGTTATTTAGCCAATTGGCTACGGACGGCCACCACATAGACACAGAGAGCACAAAGGACTCACAGAGGAAAATCAGATCATCTTAAGGAAATCTTCTTCCGTAATACCCAACTGCTTCAGGATTTCATAAAACAACCATCCACCGATCTCGCTATGAACTGGTATGGTGGTGGCTCTGCCATCTGGATGTTTCCATCTGGCATGACTTCCCTTTTGCCGAGTTTTCTGAAATCCTAGTTTCTTGGCTACTCGTTCTAGGTCGCTTGCTTTGGCTGGCATGGGATGTCTTCTAGTCGATGTTTCTGGGTAACGGCTTTCCTTCTTCAGTATATTCCTCTTTGATCATCTCAAAGACGTTTACCAGCTCTGATTGCGCCTCTTGTGGGGTTCTCCCCCATGCATGACATCCAGAGATAGCAGGAACATAAGCCACGAAGGTACCATTATCATCTGGGCGAAGGATTACCGTGAAATCGTGGAACGGCCCCTCATTCATGCCTCGATACATACCCATCCTCGCTCCCATATCAACAATTATGCTTTCCAACTTATTAACCTCTTCGGATAACTTGGTTACTAACATCTTGAGCTGCCTGATTTCTTCGTCTCGCTTAAGGTCTGCGACCGAGGACGACCACTCATATCTAACGTCCCTAGTTTGTTCTTGATCATCAACTACAATTTTGCCATAGTCTCCTGGAGGGGTTAGTACAGTGCCAGCCATCAATCATTCACCTCCAATTTTATCTATTATTGCACATATAGTTCCAGCCAGTCGCGAAGTAAAGTTGGCAACGCTTTCAAAGTCGTTGCCGTTCCTAAATACAAATTCTACATAATACGACTTGTTAGCGCTTGGGACCTTTTCTGATATGGTGATGTCAAACCATTTTCTATCAGTCTGGGTACCATTTTTAGGTATGATCCTTATTGAACCGCAGGCGGTATCTGCACCTAATACATCGTCGAATATGCGATACGTATCGTTGGAAAATCTCTTTATAATATTTGTTGGATCTCCATCTGAAGCCACGACCGCCCCAGATAATTCACAATAATCAAGCTCCTTTGAGATGTCCAGCTTGAAATCTGCTCTGGCCAAATCGATAATTTCATTGAGCGATGAAATTGCACTGTCGGCTTTATCACTTTCACATGCTATAATCCGCTTTGCCTCGTTCAATTCGATAAAGCATCCTGACTTGGTGGCGACATGACCACTAATATAGATCCTAGCTCCGCTTTTTATTGGCTGAGGAGGAACCAATATCGCATATTCTCTTTTTCCCAATGAATTTAATATCTCTGGATATGTAAAGGGATAATAGAGTGAGCTAAATTTGAGTGCTATGCGGTATTTTTGGGGTATAATTTCCACCATGACTCTGACCTCACCAACCAAGGACCATCATTAGAGTGCACATATTTACCACTTGCGGATAAAAATTTCTTGCAAAGTTCGACCCCATCGCTATTGATTAGTATAACTAATGTACTGCATATCTCTGTCACTTTACTTGCAAGCCTGGTACTTTGCGTGCAGAAAGGACTCTACAGCAAAGCCATCAAGACCGCAAACTTTTAAGCCTCCATAGCAAACCGGAAAGGGATGTTTGATATCCGCCTGCTCTTCGGCAGGCCCGCCCTAGGTGACAGGGAAGAGCTCATATCCGCCATCCGGGAGATTTCATCCGGCAGCGGCTGTATACTTCAGGCTCTGAACGCCGATCTGGTGGTCTCGGAGAGGCATATCCGCTTTGCGGCAGAAAAGGCGCTGCAGGCATTCTCCGAGGGCAGGAACATAGCCAAAGATCCAGGAATGGAGATCATGCGCTACGCCTCCGGAGAGAGGCAGATTGAGAGAGCTTTTTTTTTGGGAGTAGGCAGCGACACTGAGAGGATAGCGCTGGTTATCGCCGGAGGGGGTGGCTGCCTTCCAGATGAGGCTGAGCTGTCCCGGCTGGTGCTTCCTGACGGGAGAGGCTGCAGCTTCTCCGCCCCGGCGGTGATGAAGGCATTTAACATATCTGCTGAAGAGCTTTCCGTGGTGGGAGAGGAGAGGATTGAGGATCTGGTCATAGAGAGGGTGGCCCTGGCGGATACATACCGCTGAGATTGAGAGCGGATTAATATCGAGGATGATTGCGAAAATGAAAGAGGAATTCTATACCCAGAAGCGCTGGCAGAACTGGCTGAATAAAGTGAAGGATAGCAACTTCAAGCTCTCCGACCCGGATGAAAAGAACACAGGGGCCGTATTCATATACATCATGGACGACGTGGTCTTGGCCTGCCTCAAGGTCATCGCCCGCTGCGAAAAAGAGATCATCAGCCGGGAGGAGGCCATCGATGAGATAGCAGCCATCCGGGCCATAGTCTTCCAGGAAAACGAGTCCATGGGAGAGGATGCCGATCTGATGCTAGAGTCCCTCAAGACCTCTCTGGCGGCGGTATTCGTCTCCAGCCAGCGCTATATTACAGGCAGCTTCGACCGCGAAACGCCCATCGAGGATCTGGTCTCCGACGCCATAGCAGCGGAGCAGAAGGGGGACCTGGACGGGGCATTCGACCTGCTCAGCCAGGTGGGAGCGAGGGTCATAGGCGGAGAGGCACTGCCGGAGATGGGAGAGATGCCCTACTGCATGACAGCCGAGCTGATGGACGGAGTTGATGCCATAGCCGCCGCCATGCTGGGAGACGACAGCTACAAGGATGAAGACGGAAGCGAAGACCTTGGTGATATAGACTGAAAGCGATGAATAAATCTGATGAAATCATGCCCGGCCGCCGGGCCGGGTAATCACCTCGCTGCCGCTCTCAGTGATCACAACAGTATGCTCTGCCTGGGATACCAGCGCCCCTTCTGCCTCCCAGAGCACCGGATAGCTGTGCACCACGCCGCCTCTCAGAAGCTGCATGAGTGCGTACTCCACCCTCTCGCCTGCCAGCCAGCGCCTGGCGAAGGGCAGCGTCCTGTAGCTCTCTTCTATCTGCCTCATCAGCGATCGTGCCGCGGCAAGGCGCACCGGCCTGGAGCCGGACAGGCCGTAGATCTCGCATACCGGCCCCTCGCTGATCCTGCCCGAGCCGTCTGTTGCAAAGGGCTCTATAGCGATCACGTCCCCCGGATTGAGTATGGTCCCCCTCACCCTGCCTATGTTGGGCACAGCCGGCTCATCATGCGCCTGGTAGAGGGAGAGGCCGTGGCCTGTCAGATTGGCGACCGGACGGTAGCCGTAGCCCCTGATGGTCTCCTCTATGACCTCGCCTATCCTGGCGGTGCTGACGCCCGGACCGACGACCTCTAGCGCTGCCTCAAGGGCCGCCCGGCTGGCCTCGCAGAGCAGGTCATGGCCGCTCAGGTCGACAGTGATGGCTGCATCGGCGACGTAGCCATCCACATGAACACCCACATCCAGCTTGACCATATTTTCGGAAAAGCAGAGGGCATCCTGCGGCGATGGCGTGTAGTGGGCGGCATTTCTGTCCAGGGAGATATTACAGGGAAAGGCAGGCAGGCCTCCCTTGCTTCTGATAGTCTCCTCCACGAAGCCCGCCACATCGAGAAGCTTCGCTCCGCTCTCAACTTTGGGCCTCGCCTCTGCCAGCACCTCTGCCAGGATCTGCCCGGCCCTCCGGTACTTCTCCATAACATGCTCTTCCATAGCCAACACCGCTTCATCTTTTAAGAACAAGCTCTCTTTCAAAGCATGTGAGGTCCCGGCAGCCAGCCGGCCCTACCACCACCAGGTCCTCCAGCCTCACCCCTCCAATCTCCGGATAGTATAGCCCGGGCTCGACTGTCACCACATGACCTGCCTGCAGCTCTTCCCCCACCTCGCTCAGGGAGGGATTCTCATGCACCTGCAGGCCCACGCCGTGGCCTGTGGAATGGGTGAAGCCGCAGCCCTCCCTCTCTTTGTATCCCATCTCAGAGAAGGCCTCTGAAACCCGCTCGTGGACCTCTCTTCCTGAAATTCCGGCTGAGACGGCTGCCAGGCCCCGCTCTTGAGCCATGAGCACTGCCCGGTACATCTCCACCACCTCCGGCGATGCCTCGCCTCTGAGGACGGTGCGGGTCATATCTGCATAGTAGCGGCTGGCCTTCGCACGGGGGAAAATATCGATAACAATAGGCCAGTCTGCCGCGAGGGGACCCCTGCCTGCAGCGTGGGGATCGGCAGCCTGCCGGCCTCCGGCAACAATGGTCTCCGCTGCCTCGCAGCCGTCCTCAAGGAGAGAGATCTCAATTGCGCCTCTCACCTGCTCCGATGTCAGCGGCAGGCCGTCTCTCATGAGTAGACCGCCCTTCGGCTCGCTCGCGGCTATCAGCTGCACCGCCCGGCGCATGGCTCTCTCGCAGGCTCTCTGAGCGCTCTCAATGGCTGCGATCTCTGCCTCTGTCTTTATCTCCCTCTGCCGTGAGACCGGGCTGTCCAGTATCTCTACATCGAAGTCCCTGGCCAGAATGCGGAAGAGGCCGGCTGGAAAGCTCTGGGCAATGCCCAGCCTTCTGACGCCGTGATCGCGCAGCATCCCTGCAAGGGCCACTGCATAGGCCTGTTCCGGCCTCATGCCCGCCTTCATATTCTCGAGGACATGATAGTCGGAGGTGCTGAGCACCTCCTGGGCAGTCGACTCCTTGCGGGCCCGCCCCACCTCCATGGATGAGACGAGGATCGCAATTTTATCCTGGGCCAGGACGGCAAATCTGTCGCCCGCCAAAAAGCGGGTGAGATAATAGATGTCGGCATTGTATATGCTGTCTCCGACGAAAAGAAAGCCGTCCAGATTGTGCTCTTTTAGAAAGGCAGGGATCGTGTAAGGCATATGCTAACTCCGGGAGATGGAGATTGAACAACTATCTCCGGATGGCGCCGGTTATCTCTGAGACGAAGGCGGTCACATCCCTGCTCTTCTCAACAGCCGTTCCTGTCACAATCAGATCGGCGCCTGCTGAAACCAGGTCTGCTGCCGCCGCACCGCTCCTGATACCGCCTCCCACTATGAGCAGGAGATCTCCCAGGAGCCTTCTCACCATGGAGACCATGAGCAGGGGCACAGGCGCATCTGCACCCGATCCCGCCTCCAGGTAGACCAGCCTCATGCCCATGTATTTGGCTGCCAGGGCATAGGCGGCTGCAAGCTCCGGCTTTCTCCTGGGAATGATGCGGGCGTCTCCTACATAGCCGACCGTCCCTCCCGGCTCTATTATGATGTAGGCCATGGGCATGGCCTCCAGGCCGTAGCGCAGAACCAGGGGTGCTCCCAGCATCTGATTCTCTATGAGATACGAGGTGGAGCGGGAGTTGAGAAGGCTCATGAAGAATACGGCATCGGCGTTCTCGCAAAGCCCGGCGGCGCTCCCGGGAAAGAGTATGACAGGCAGGCCGGTCCTCTCTTTGATCCGCCGCACAGTTTCGTAGAGCAGCATCCCCGACGCTCCTACAGATCCGCCAACCATGATTGCGTCGGTGCCGCCCTGCTCTGCGGCAAAAGCCATCTCCGCCGCCTGCTCCGGCCTCTGAGAGTCCGGATCTATCAGAGTGAGGTGCCCCGCCCCGCGCCCCTGAACGGCCTGGGAGAGGAGCAGCTCAACCCGCCCCCTTTCAAATGTCATCTATGCGGTCTTGTTCTCCTTGGACTTCATCCTCAGACCTTTATATCCGCACTTGCGGCATCGAGTTGCTCTGACCGGGTTTCTTGCATTGCAGCGCATGCATATCTTGAGATTCAATATCCTCTTTTCTGCTTCTGGAAATCTAGCCATGGTCTAATCGCCTTTTTCTGCTCTGATATGAAACTTTCTGTAACTAAGTAGCGCCGGGGTTGGGATTTTCCTGGAGGAGCTATGGCGCCCCCGCCACTTTGAACCCAAGCGTCCCTGTAAGGGACAACAGGTCTCGAGCCTGCCGCGTTTGAACTCCCGCTGCACCCTGACGGGAATCAGGCGGGAATTGTCCGCTCTGCCACCCCGGCCCACCTTCTCCTCCGTCTTAGCCATGCTTTATATCTGTTGCTCCCAATAGCCGCAGGACTTCATGACCAGGTGTTATTATGTCGCTTCGAGATGATGCATTGGAATTTCACAGGGCTGCAGGGGGCAAGATCGGCGTGTACAGCAAGGTACCATGCGCAAGCGTATCGGACCTATCCCTCGCCTATACCCCGGGCGTGGCCGAGCCCTGTCGCGAGATCGAAAAGAATCCCGATGATGTCTACCAGTACACAGCCAAGGGCAATCTGGTGGCCGTGGTCACTGACGGCACAGCCGTTCTGGGCCTCGGAGACGTCGGCGCGCTGGCCTCCATACCAGTCATGGAGGGAAAAGCAATACTCTTCAAGGACTTCGCAGGAATCGATGCCTTTCCCATAGCCGTGGCCAGCAAGGACCCCTCTGTCATAGTGGACACTGTGGCCAGGATCGAGCCGGTCTTCGGTGGCATCAACCTGGAGGACATCAGCGCCCCCCGCTGCTTTGAGGTGGAGGAGAGGCTCAAGAGGATCCTCAATATACCCGTCTTCCATGACGACCAGCACGGCACTGCAGTGGTCGCCCTGGCGGCTCTCATCAATGCCCTCAATGTGGTGGGCAAGAGATTCGACCAGGTGCGCGTCGCTGTGAGCGGGGCCGGTGCGGCTGGAATTGCCGTGACGAAGTTCCTCTACAGCTTCGGAGTCAGGGACGCCGTACTCTGCGATAGCCGGGGCATAATCTCCCGGGACAGGAAGGACCTCAATCCTGCCAAGCAGGAGATTGCCGGGAGCACAAACCCCCGCGATTTGAGGGGCAGCCTGGCCGATGCCATGGCCGGGGCGGATGTCTTCCTGGGACTCTCCGTGGGCGGGATAGTAACTTCCGCAATGGTTGAGAGCATGAGCAGGGATGCCATAGTCTTTGCCATGGCCAATCCCGTCCCCGAGATCATGCCCGATCTGGCTCTGCAGGCCGGGGCGCGGGTGGTGGCCACCGGCCGCTCCGACTTTCCCAATCAGGTTAACAATGTGCTGGGCTTTCCTGGAATATTCCGCGGGGCACTGGACGTGAGGGCTTCGGAGATCAACGAGGCCATGAAGGTGGCTGCATCGCGGGCCATCGCCGGGCTGGTTGAGAGCGTCTCGGAGGGGTGCGTCATACCCTCGCCCCTCGACAGGAGGGTGGTCCCGGCAGTGGCCGCAGCCGTAGCCCGCGCCGCCATTGAGACCGGCGTGGCCCGCGTTGATGTCTCCCCGGAAGAGGTGGCAAGGAATGCGGAGGCTCTGGTCAGGAAGCTGGACGCCCTTTAATACGAACGGATTTTGAAAAAGGAACGGAAAGAAATGAGGTGATGGCGGGGCGGCGGAAAGGTGCTGCCGCCACCCATCCCTAATCCTGCTGGCAGTCGCAGGACTTCTTCTCGGTCTTATGCACCCGTCCGGTGCTATCTCTTTCCGAATCGCGGCCGGCCCTATCTTGTGTGGCAGCATAGATCCCCATCCGCTTTGCAGAGGACAATGACGAACTCTCGCCGCTGCCGGCCTTCTTCCAGGAACGAGTGGCTGTGATCTTCTGGGCGGAGGTGTTGACGGGACCGCCGTCGCTGCCATTGACGGATGCGGAGTAGATGAGGGGCGTTCCCCGAAGGCTGCTATCTCCCTCTTCTTCGGGATAGCTCATATCCAGGGTCATCCAGTAAAAGGCAGAGCCGAGGCCGAGATAGGCGCAGTTGTAGTTCATGTTCATGTTCACCCGGAAGAGACCCGCCGGACGCGAGGCTGTGTCACCCCAGCTATTGAGCATGACCCAGTAGCGGTTTTTGGGATCGGTGTCGTTGTAGCCCACGCAGAGAACGGCGTGCCCGCCGCCCTGGGCTGGATTGTATATGCGGCCGCAGGATGCATCGGGCCTCCAGACGGCGCTCTCCGGCCTGCTGCCCCAGAAGGAGAAGAAGCTGTCCCAGGAGCTGCTGTCCGGCAGGAAGAAGGCAAACCAGACCGCCTTTCCCTGCAGAAGGACGTTCTTGATGTTCTCAATGGCCTCCTCCTGAGGGATGCCGTGAGTGGGAATGCTTACATCAGAGATGCTATCTATGGCATAGCTGGGGCTGGTGCTGATATCTGAAGGTGAAACTGCAGAGCAGGAGCCGCATTCCGTGCCTTTGTCCTGGTAGAGAGCATTTTCGTTCCTCCAGGGTACGATGATGCCCTTCTCTCCATAGAAGTCGGCCACGTCTGAGAGCCAGCCACCGCAGCAGGCGCCGCTGCTGCCGCATCCGCCGTTGAAGTTGGAGTTCAAGAACTGCACTGAGAAGCGTTCGGATGTGCCCCTCTGCCGGGCGTAGTCGATCTCCATCACTGCCGTTCCCGCCCAGGCCCAGCAGTTGCCGCAAGTTCCCTGGTCGCGCTCTGAAGGAGTGTAATTGAGCTGGTCGAGCAGGCTGTAGGAGGCAGGCGGGGCTGCTGCCAGCTTTGCCGATATCTCCGGGCTGAGGAAGGCTTTATGGGACGCATTAAACTGCATGGACCAGGCTGTGGCCATCTCAGCAGTGGGGCGCATGATCGGATAGCGGCGGAAGGGGAGGGTGGCGTTACGGGGGGCGTTGAATCCGAAGTCGATGTAGTAGGCGGGCAAACTCGCGAGTGTGAGATCGTATCTCCCTGATGCGGGAACGGTGAGGCCTGCCGCACCAGCCGACTCAGCCGAGACCGTGTAATCGCCGGGCGTGAGGCTGGAGAATGCATACTCTCCTGATTTGCCGGTTACAGCATAGGCGATCTCCACATCGCCCTGCATCAGCCGAATTATGACGCCTGAGAGGCCAGGCTCGCCGGAGGAGAAGACTGTATCGGAATTTTCGTCAAGGAAGGCGGTGCCGTTTATGGATAGCGGGGCCGCTCCGGCGGCAGAGGTATCATTTGCGCCGGATGCGGGCAGTGCCGCGATGAGGAAGATCAATAGCGGCGTCAGATAAAATAAGCGCTTTCGGTATGACCGGATCATTTTTACACACCGAATATATTTAGACTGAATTGGGATATAAAGCTTTGCAAAATTTTTAGTATGTATATTGCGGGCCGCCAGATATTAGGCTTTATGTGCAAATAGAGGCGGTCTGGGGATTGTATTGTCGAATGCGAAGAAGAAGGCAAGGCGTAGCCGCGATCCCGAGGCGGTGCGCAGAAGGCTGGAGAGCAGCCTGCCATGGAGCCTGTCGCGATGGCTTGCGAGGATTGCGGGCAGGAAGGGGAAGAGGGATTGAAAAAGAGAGAGAGACGCCCTCAGGCTGCAAAAATGGAAAATAGATGTCTTAAGCAGCTTCAGCCTCCTCAGGATAGCGGGAGACGACATTTCCCGCAGCATCTTTGAGTGTCGCAGTGTCGCCATCGTTGTTCCAGACTGCAGAGCTTCTGTTCCAGAATAGATCCTTAGCGGTATCTGTTCCGCTTCCGCTGTGAACCTTAACACTGGCGCCGGCCGCCAGGCTGATCTCCGGGAACGAGTAGGTGTGGTTCTGTCCGTCCTCCAGCGACCATCCGGCCAGGCTGACATCTGATGTGCCGAGGTTGGATATCTCCACCCATTCTCCGTTCAGGTTCTCCTTCTCCGGGCTGGCCGCCTCGAAGTTGGCAGCGGTTATAGCCACGCCGCTCTCTGCTGCGCCCTGCACCATTGCCGCGCCCAAATAGAGGACGGCAAGGGCTATTAGCGCACATTCAAGTATTCCTTTCTTCATCGCATAATCCTTCTTCTAACTTTCAATACGAATGATTAGTACTGATCATACATTAGAATATAAATTTTTCGTAACTGGCGAATGCGCGATGTGATGATCAAAAATTTTTGATTTGATGCGGATGATCCATCCGTAGCCGGCGTGCTTTCGACTATGGATCTATGCTTCTCATGCCCGGGATGTCGATGGACTGCGCGAGGGGCTGGCCGCCGCAAATCCGACAGGCTCGGACCTGTGCCGTCATTAGTGCTGGGGGCGCAGGGGAAGGAAAAAAACCTGTGCAGAATAACTGTTTATTCTATCTTCCGGAACATGCTGCCCTTCGCCCCGCAGACCGGGCACCTTTCCGGCGCCTCCTTCTCCACAGTCATGCCGCAGACCGGGCAGACAAAATAGGGGTAGCTCTCCTTACTCTCCAGGTTTTCCAGCAGATCGTGATAGAGCCTGGCGTGATGCTCCTCCACTGCACTGGCATATCCAAAGCTCCTCTCTGCCTCCTTTGCCCCCTCCGCCCTGGCTGTGGCGATCATATCCGGATACATCTCCTTGAACTCATGCGTCTCACCGGCTATGGCCTCGCGCAGGTTCTCCTTTGTGGTCTTAATGGCCCTGAGGGCTCGCAGGTGATTGGCGGCGTGCACCGCCTCCGCCTCGGCAGCGGCGCGAAAGAGCCGGGCCGCCTGGGAGAGCCCCTCCCCCTCCGCCTGGGCGGCAAAGGCGGTGTACTTGCGGTTGGCCTGCGACTCTCCGGCAAATGCTTCCCTCAGGAACTTTTCGGTCTCTGTCAATTAAATCACCATACGGCTTCGTTACGCTCGCCGACAAGTTAAGACTTTTGGGTTCCCTGCCTCTCTGCCTCGGTGTTTTTGCTCTGCATCGCGAGCATTAATTAGGTTGAATGTAGAGGCATTACCCAGAGTTTCAAAACTCAAATTCAAGGAGGATATGCCATGAAGGTTTTGGGAATCTGTGCAAGCCCCCGCGGCTCGAAGAGCACCACACTGCGGCTGGTCCAGGCTGCCCTGGAGGGCGCGAAGGCCGGTGGAGCTGATGTGGATCTGGTGGACGTCTGCGATCTTGACATAAAGTACTGCACCGGCTGTCAGGTCTGCTTCAAGACGGGAGAGTGCATCCATAAGGACGACTTTAAGGCGCTGTACGATAAGATTTTGGCGGCTGACGGCCTGGTATGGGGCTCGCCCAATTACTTACAAATGGTGACTGCCCAGTTGAAGACGTTCATCGACCGCATGGCCGATGCCGTTCACTGCCAGCTGCTCACCGGAAAGTACTGCTGCAGCGTGGCCAGCGGCGGCAGCAATTACGATCAGGTCACAGTTTACCTCGACCACGTGATGCTAAACTTCGGAGCCTTCGTCACAGGAAACGCGGGTGTGGTCATGTCCGGCGGGCCGGAGGCTATCGAGGCTGCGGAGAAGAAGGCCTATGCGCTTGGGGGGTCTCTGGCCGGGGACATATCCTCCAGGAGAGACTACATCGAGCAGAGAAGGCTGCATGAGAAGAACAGGAGGGCCTTTCAGCAGCTGGTGAAGATGAACAAAGATAGCTGGGAGCACGAGTACGAGTACTGGAGCAGCATTAACTGGAAATGAGGTCTTTCGCAATGGTCCGATGCCGCACAACTCTTTAATAGTTTCCGGTCATATACAAATGCTTATGCTGACACTGGAAGAGGGCCGGCTGGCAGTGCGCCTGGCCAGGCAGTCAATGACCGAATATGTCGAGAATGGAACTGTAATTGAGCCCAGGGGCCTGCCGCCTGTCTTTTCTGAGAAGAGGGGCGTGTTTGTGACTCTGCACGAGGATGGCGACCTGCGGGGCTGCATCGGCTATCCGGAGCCCATTCTGCCTCTGGGCCGGGCCATTGTCGACTCGGCAATAAACGCCTGCTCCAGAGACCCGCGCTTTCCAAAGGTGCGGCCTTCTGAGCTTAAGAGAATCGAGGTGGAGGTCACCATACTCACCCGCCCCGAGACATATACGGAGCCGAAGAAGAGGCTGCCGGAGCTTGTGGTCATAGGCAGGGACGGCCTGATCGTCCGGAAGGGGCCTTACTCGGGGCTGCTCCTGCCCCAGGTGGCAGTAGAGTGGGGCTTTGACCCCCTGGAGTTTCTCTCACAGACGGCTGTGAAGGCCGGCCTTCCACCCGATGCGTGGCTCGATGATGATACCGAGGTGCAGCACTTCCAGGCACAGATATTCGCAGAGGTCGCCCCTGAGAGGGAGATCTTCGAGAAGAGCTTCACCGAGAGCCCCTGCGGAAGGGAGTAGAGCCATATTGGTGAGATAAACAAGATAAGCTATCGAAGGGTGCTGGAGGTGCAGGCCCGGCTGCTTGCCCGCGCCGTATACGGAGAGATAAGCCAGTACCCCACCTTCTGCACAAGGTGATTCTACGAGCCAGTTGAAATGCTACGTTGTCAGCTACGACATAATGGATCCAAAGCGCCTGCATCAGGTCCACAGGACAATGAAGGCCTTCGGGGATCCCATCCACTACTCCGTCTTCCGCTGCCATCTCACCTCCAAAGGCAGGGTGGAGCTTGTCGCCGCACTCTCCGAGATCATCAATCACGACCAGGACCGCGTCATGATTATAGACCTCGGCCCCCTGGGGGCAGGGTCGAGGACCGAATTGAGTTTCTGGGCATGCGCCCTCAGGTGGCGGAGAGCCGGGCTGTGGTGGTCTAATGGCTCTGCCTGATTTATAAGCCATTTATAAATCTTAAATACTCATGTATATATACCCCTTATTTATAAAGTGTCATTCGGAGATACTTGAGTATGGAGTCCACAATAAATATCGAGAACGTGGTGGCATCCACCAAGCTGGCAGAGGAGTTCGACCTGCACAAGATCGAATCCGAGCTCGAGGGCGCCGAGTACAACAAGGAGAAGTTTCCCGGCCTCGTCTACAGGGTCAAGGCCCCCAGAGCTGCATTTCTCATATTCACCTCAGGAAAGGTGGTATGCACCGGGGCCAAAAACGTCGATGACGTCCGTACGGTCATCACCAATATGGCCAAGACCCTCAAGTCCATCGGCTTCGAGAACATAGACCTCGAGCCAGAGATTCACGTTCAGAACATTGTGGCCTCCGCAGATCTGAAGACGGATCTGAATTTAAACGCCATCGCCCTCGGGCTGGGACTTGAGAACATAGAGTACGAGCCGGAGCAGTTTCCAGGCCTCGTCTACAGGATCAAGCAGCCCAAGGTGGTCGTGCTCATCTTCAGCTCCGGAAAGCTTGTGGTCACCGGCGGCAAGAGCCCTGATGAGTGCGAGGAGGGCGTTCACATCGTGAGGATGCAGCTTGAGAACATGGGGCTGCTCTGAATCCTTATACTGACAAAAATTTATTTAAATCATGAGCGCCGATAAAGCATCACGAAAGATCATGATGGTGGGGTGATGTCAGATACCATTGAAGTTAAGGGGATCAATGCCTTCCTGGACTGCCTGCTGAAGAGCAAATACTCCGACCTGATCGTACTCCTGGCAGTGATGCTGGCCTTTGCCATGCTGATAGTAATATCAGCAGCTTTAACATCAAAAAAATGATAGTTGGATTGCCGCCTGGTTACATATCGCTGAAATGCTCTTTCAGCCTGGCCTTTATATCCGCGAGGCTCAGGCTCTCCTGGGAGCCGCCTGACATGTCGCGCAGGGTAAGCAGTCCCTTATCCAGCTCCTCCCTGCCCAGGATCACGGCAAATCGTGCCCCTGCGCCGGCTGCCGCCTTGAGCTGCGCCCCCAGCCCCCGGCCCATGACGTCCATCACCACCGGAACCTCCTCTCTCAGCTCCGCCGCCATTTTGACGGCCTCCAGCTTCACGTCCGGCGTATAGGCCATATAGACCGGCACATTGCGCTCGCCCTCAGGGGATACGATCTCCATGATGCGGTCAAAGCCCAGGCCGAAGCCGGTGGAGGATGTCTCACGCCCGCCGAAGAGGCTGGCCAGCTCGTATGTGCCGCCCCCACAGATCTGCCTCTGCGCTCCAAGGCCCTCTGCATATATCTCAAAGACTGTGCCAGAGTAGTACTCCAGGCCGCGCACGATCTCAAAGTCAATGGTACAGTCCACCCCATATGCCTGCAGCAGATCCACAGTCTCCCGAAACTCCTGCAGATCGAGCTCCGCTCCCACCTGCCTGCCCTGCCGAGCAGAGAGGCGCCCGGCTGGTTTTTCTGCCCGGGCCGCTTGGGACGCCTGATCTGCGACAGCCTGCACTGGCTGCGTTCTTTTGCCCGGACCCTCCAGCTCCCGCACGATCTCCTCCGCTCGGTCCAGGGCTCCCCTGCCCTTTTGGTCCAAGAGCTCCAGAAGGCCGATGTGGCTGCATCCGATCTCATCCAGCATCTGGGTGAGGTCAGCCCTCTCCTTTTTGTCGATCATCCTCATGATGGCCGGCCTGTGCTGGGCAGCGATCCTGGCCAGCAGAGAGCGGATGAGACCCAGATAGCCGATGTGGATATCGCCGCGAATGCCCACGCTCCTGCACATACTATCGGCGAGAGCAATGGCCTCCGCCTCTGAATCGGGGTGGCTGCCGCCTATCAGCTCGCAGCCGATCTGCCAGAACTCCCGAAAGCGTCCCTTCTGGGGCCGCTCGTACCGGAAGCAGTTTCCGAAGTACCACAGCCTCTGCGGCTTTGGAGAGTTCTGCAGCTCGGAGACGTACATGCGCATCACCGGGGCCGTCAGCTCCGGACGCAGTGCCAGGTCGCGGCCCCCCTTGTCCTTGAAGCTGTATATCTCATCGATTACGGACGCACCCGACTTCTCTGTAAAGAGCTCCAGATGCTCGAATGTGGGGGTGGCCACCTCCCGGTACCCCCAGCGCTCAAGGACGTCCTGCATGGCCCTCCTGGCCCTGCCCCTCTTCTCCATCTCCTCAGGAAGAAAATCCCTTGTGCCTCTCGGTCTCTGAATAATCATATCGGCAGTGGGAATGAAACAAAATGCCCATATACTTTGTGATGGCTAAAAATATGGATTATCACTTCAGCTTTGCCTCAACCTCGGGGGGGATCACTATCATCTGCACCGGCTTGATGATTATGTTTGACGTAGCTGTGGCGCTGCCTCCCTCCACGGTGTTTATGGCGCTGACTGTGATGCCATGAACATCGATATTCAGGTTGTTGCTGAATAGATCTCCTTTGTCGCCCTTTTCGCTTCTCCTGCCAGCGTCGCTGATTTCGCCCTGCCCGGAGATCTGCTCGATCCGGTCCAGATGGCTGTCGCCGAAAGCCCGATCTACGATGGACTCCACGTCCTCCATCTCAGCCCCGCCCGGCCATGCCTTCTCAGCCTGATCCGGGCTGCCTGACACACTTACATCCAGGGAGTTGGCAAACTGGCCTCTATCCGCATCTCCATCTGCAAATTGCTGCGTCTCGCATGTGATATCCCTCTCCTTGTTGCAATTAAACGCCTTCAGTTCTGAGACAGTTGCAGATGTGTCATTTCCCTCCAGATTTATCTTCTCCCGGCCGGGCTGGCTCTTTGCCATGAAATCGGCGCTCGAATGCTCCATGCTGCTTATATGCCAGATTGAGGCTGACTCCTTGAGCTCCCTTTCCAGATCCGGCAGCTCTGCCGGCTGCGCCCCGCAGCCCAGGGGCACAAAGAGCTGGAGGATCAGACCGCCCAGACAAATCTGACAAATAAAAGTAGCTGCCGCCAGCATACTGCCGGCGGGCTTCAGCTTTTCTATCATCATCCCATCCTCCGGGCTAATGAGACCGGAGCTACTGCTGATTGGTCACTATCTCTACATTGTTCTGGGCCAGAGTGGATGCCACATTCCCGGAGAAGGGGAAGGCTCCCTGAAGGGACAGGCCAATAGCGGTCGCCTTTCTGCTTCCAACGCTGATCTGCTCCACATTGTACTTAATGCAGCAGTCCTTGCAGGAGCTGGCGGCATCAACGCCATTACAGCAGTTGCAATCACCTGTGTCCTGGTTCTTCTTGATCTTCAAATTGTTCTGAGCAGTGACTGCGGCAAGATTGGAGCCAAAGGGGCCGGATCGCTGTGCCGTCCCGCCGATAGCCAGAGCCACATCATTTCCCACATTGATCGAGTCGAAGTTGATGTCTGACGATGCAGGGAACTTGAAGGCATTGCCTCCTGTCTCGAATATGCCCTGCCCAAGGATATCTACGCCGCCGCTTCCGATCATTCCGCTCTGGGCAACGGCCGGAGCTGCAAATGCAGCCACGGCCATAGCCAGAACAAAGAATACTGCTACTTTTTCGATGTTCTCACCCCATAAACCTTTTCGGTTGTACGTAACTAAGTTTCAATTATATATATATATACTTTTTGGAGATAAAAATGAAATAAACTAGATTTATTGAAATATTTCATTGAGAAAATTTTCTAAGCGGTATGCTGGAAACTTAATAGCAGCTATGCAAATGCAGGAAAAAACGAATGAGGATTCCATAGATAATTTATATAATTTTGCAACTCAATCAGATCAAAATTATTCAAAAAGTATGTGTTTAGGTGCTTGAGTAGGTCGGTAGATGCTGATTCATTCCGGGCGCGATTAATATAAATTTACATGCATCTAATAAGCAAACGATATCGGTAGACTATTCTCACCAAAAAGGCTCTAAACGAAAAGGCAACAGAGAATGGCACGAAATGGGCCGATAGATGCTGGATTCACAGATCTAAACACATACTTCAAAAAAGGTCGCATCAATGCGACAAAAGAGGCTGGATGGATCACTTCAGCTTGGCATTCACCTCGGATGGACAGACGATGATCTGCACCGGCTCAATAATGATATTGGATGTAGCCACGGCGCTGCCTCCCTCCATGGTGTTTATGGCGCTGACTGTGATGTCTCTCACGTCCACATTGAGATAATTTCCGGCTTGAATCCCATGGCGATGGAACTGCACTTCACGTGAGGCATCTTCAGATATGTCCTCAGACATATCCGGAAGCAGCAGCTTGGTCGCATTTTCATCCAGCATGCCGCCATCTGCTGCATCTTCATCGCCTCCCAGAACGCGTATGTCCAGGGTGTTCGCCAGGCCGGCCAGTTCACCTCCCGCTTGAGGGACTGAGGCATTATAGTAAATGTCCAATTGTCTCTCGCAGTTGACTGCCGTCAGATCGTCTACCCTCGCCATGCTATGGCTGGAGTTGAGCTGAATCTGCTCCTTTTTTGATGCCGATGAACAGGCCGGACTGCTGCGAGCCGTGGGCATGGTCATGCTCTTGCGGCCGTACCATGGAAAATAGACGGCAGCATCATCTGATTTGATAACGCCCCATTCGTCGCTCTTTTGATCGGAGATATCGATAAAAGGGTCGCCTGATGTGCCGGACCATCCGTATGCCGGCTGCAGGCCCGCAAGCCCCGGAACTGAGAAGGTGCAAATAAGGAGACATCCCACAAGCACAAGGCCAGCGGGATGGATTTTCGCCCTCATTTAACCCTCTCAAGTTCGCGAGACCCTGTCTACTGCTGATTGGCTACTATCTTGACGTGGTTGGTCGCCGAGGAGAATCCGTAAGCCCTTGCCTCCCTGTTGCCAACAGTGATCTGGTCGACATTGACCTTTATGCAGGGGTCCTTGCAGCCTGTATAGTTATCTATGACGGCGTCGCCATTGTTGTATTGGGTATCGGTATCCTCTGTTTCGTCACACCATTCACATTCTCCTGAGTCCTGATTCTTCTTGATCTCCAGGTCGTTGGCTGCGGTGGCCATTCCTGTGGCCTCCCAGACATTTCCGAAGGCAATGGCCTTATCGTTGCCTACTACCATAGTGTCGATGTTGGTATCCTGAGCCTTTGGGAATGTGATGGCCGCCCCATTTGTCTCAAAGATGCCGGTCCCGAGAATGTCCGTTCCGCTTGTGCCTATCTGACCCTCATTTAGCTGCGCCATGGCAGACATGGATAGCACTGCCAGAGCCATTACCGCTATAACTCCTATGTGTCTAATAGTCTCACCCCAAACTGTTTCTATTATAGGCTACTGTCTACAGACATAATATTTATATTTTTTGGTAAGTGATACTAACTTAGAAATGGACATTGCGGATATCTCACAGGAGAGAATAATGAGATTCCATAATCTATGCAGCTATTTTTGGTTTGACATCTGAGTATATTATCTATATTATCATAATCCATAAGACCTCCAGCAAAGCGGATATTTTCATCAGTTAGTTGAAATAACACAATTTTTAAAATTTTTATATTAATACAGATTAAGCAAATATCAGCTTGCGAACCTTCATTGTGGCCAGGTCCACCATAGGAGCCACTGCAGATACGGGCTGGATGTTCATCTTCTTTTGAAAATCGGTCTGGGACTGCCAGGTTCCGCTATTGATCACGGCCACACCCTTGTAGCGGGCTATGCCAACGGTGTGAACATGCCCGCAGTGCAGAATGGCCGGGGGACGGGAGATGACATAATGGTCTTCATGCTCCGGCGCGATAGCTACGCGACTGCCGTAAATGGGGGATAGGTGCCTTCTTCTCAGCATCTCGATCATGGCCTTCTCCGGCGCAGCGTAGGAGATGCCGGGCAGGCGCAGCACCAGGTCATCTATGCTGCGGCCGTGATACATGAGGACGGACACTCCGCCTACGGTCACCCATGCGGGATTGCCCACGAAGAGCATATCCCTTCTGAAGTAGCCCCGTACATCCTCAGGAAGCGACGGCTGGGGCTCTGCCTGGCGCACGATATCGTGGTTGCCGGGGGCTATGATCACCTTGATCTCCTTTCGTATGCAGTTGAGCTTCTCCGCAGCCGCCTCATACTGGGCATATATGTCCATCACAGCGAGGTCGTTCTCCTGGCCGGGATATATGCCCACGCCGTCCACAAGATCGCCGGCGATAAGCAGGTACCGCACCTGATCAGCCAGGCCGGATGGATCGTCCGCCTCACCGTTCAGCCATCTCATGAACCTCTCCCAGGCCTCTGTCATGAAGTAACGGCTCCCCACATGCAAATCGGAGAGCAGCAGGGCGTGGCCGCTGCCCTTCTCCAGGGGCGCAGTCCTGGCCGGTATATCCGGCCAGAGCAGCGACTTGACAAATAGCCTTCCGTTGCCGTCGGATGTGCCGGTAACGCCGATCACCTCATCGGTTACTATTCCTGCAGACTCCTCATAGACCTCCGAGTCCCTGGCGATGATGGCTGTGATCAGGCCTGTTGGGTCCTCCAGCTCGATCACACGATTGCCTTTAGCAGTACTCCTCACATCCATGACCATGCCGATGAGCGAGACCTCCCGGCCGGTGCTGCTCTTTCCCAGGGACTCGATGGGCCGGCTATTCAGCCTGCGCGAGAGGATCTCCCTGATCTTGGAGTACCTGTCGCGAAAGTAGTGCACGAAGTCGTCATACTCGCCCACACAGGTGGAGCGGCCGGTGATATCGCATTTCAGTTCCACAGACAGGTCCCCGTCGCAGGCAGGAGAGGATACGATGGAAGGCATGGCGGCACTATGCGCAATTCCCTGACCGGCCGGGGAAAGAGAGCTGCGCCGGGGAGGATTTCGCGAGGCAGGCGGCACATCTCCGGATGAGCCTAAAAGGCAGGAGATCTGGGCAGTCCCGATCACAGCTACAGACCGGTCGGTGCTGCCGATGATGCGAGAGACCAGCTCCTCAATGCTGCCGGAGTGGCGGCAGATGGCATCCAAAGCCTCCGGCTCGATCTGGTAGCCGTTCTCGGCAAATCTAAGCACAATCTCCCGGCGGGCGCTGATGCCCTCACGCTGAGCACGGCGATTTCTGCCAGGGGGAACATCGCGACCGCCATTGTGATCGCCCTCGCGAATGAAGAGAGGCGGTGTCCGCTGCATCGAAAGGAGTATAAGAGCCTTCCCACTGATAAAGCTGGTTGATGAAGATCGCAGAGTGGTTTGACAATTTGCCTCTTCCCGGTCCCGTCAAGGACATCATCTTCGTAGTGGTTGTGGTGGGGGGCATCTCCCTTCTCTCTCAGATGGTGCTGGGCCTCTGGACGCCGATGGTCGCAGTGGAATCGGGAAGCATGGTGCCGAATCTCAATATCGGAGACATAGTAGTGGTGCAGGGCGCTTCGCGCACGGAGATCATCCCCTGGGATGAGGCGGAGAAGACCGGCTACACGGCCTTCAACAAGCCGGGGGATGTCATTTTGTACCGGCCATACGGCAAAGCCAGCCTAAACCTCCTCGATCAGCTAAAGATGCTCCTCGGATGGACTCCCGGAACTGAGAAGGCAACTCCCATAATTCACCGCGCCCTGAGATATGTGAATGAGGGAGAGCCCATGTGGGATGGCGGACCTCTTGCACCCTTCGCCGGCTATATCACCAAGGGAGACCACAATGAGGTGATAGACCAGATGGCAGGCCAGATCTTCGGCACAGCCAACATATCCTATATCCAGTCGCACAGGAGCGATCTCATGGATGTGGGCTCCGGCATCTTCCTGGACAAGAATACCGGCCTGCTCGTCTACAGCACTGCAAACGGGACATACGTTGGCGACGGGATCAGCTATCTGACACCGGTAAAGAAGGAATGGGTCATAGGGAAGGCTTGGGCCAGGATACCCATGGTGGGATACATACGGCTGCTTCCCAATCTGATATTCGATGAGATCAAAAAGTTGGTGACTTAGAATAGCAACCTGAACGAGCGGCCTAAATCCTTTTGGCGATGACCGCCCAGTGGTCCTGATGGAATGGCAGCAGGTCGGATACAGCCCCTACTGCCAGCCCCTCCAGCCTTTTTGTCTGCTCCTCCAGAACCGCGGATGGCGCCGCAGTCACATCCACCGACCGGCTCTTGAGCATGAGAAGGAGATCTCCCCCGCGCTTCAGGTAGCGGGCGGCGTTTGCCGAGGCAATATAAGCCTGATCCCGCTGGGCCACATCCTGATAGATCAGATCGACCGGCTCCAGCATGGGGGCATACTCCTCCGGCTTCGCCGCATCTGCTAAAATGGGGATGATGTTGGTGCGCCTCTGGCAGAGCCTGATCAGGTCGCGCATGGCGCGAAGCGAGAACTCCACTGCATAGACCAGCCCCCCGCTCACCATATCGCCGACATGGCTGACTGTGGTCCCGGTGGCAGCCCCCAGATACAGCACCCTGGCATCGCTCCGCAGAGACAGGCAACTGCCCCCCGACTTGAGCAAAAGGGCGGCCAGCTTGGAGCGGTGTGGATCCCAGAGCCGCAGCCCATTTAAAATGCGCTCCCCATAGACTGGTGTCGCGTCAGATGAGCGGGTCGCGAGAAGCATCCTGCCATCCACCTCGACCAGAAATGCCCCGGGCAGAGCCGGGGAGACCTCCTCCAGCCTCATAAGACCGCCTGCTGCTTGCAGCTCCTTTTGCCTCCCCTCCTACAGCTCTTTTCCGATGGAGGTGGTGGTCAGCTTGACATGCTTTACACCCTTGAGGGACATCATACTCTCCGCAGCCTTTCTCACTTCCTGGCCCTCGCCCCGCAGCACTATGACCTCAAGGCAGTTGTCATGGTCCAGATGGACATGCAGGCTCGCCTGAATGATGCTGCCTGCATCATGCTGGATCTCAGTCAGGTTGTCGACCAGGCCGCGCTGGTTGTGTGAGTAGACCAGTGTGATGACGCCCACCCTCTCGCCCTGCACGTCGCTCATCCATTCGTAATGGACGATGTAGTTTCTGATGGCATCCCTGATTCCCTCGGAGCGGGAAGAGTAGCCCCGCTGCAAGATTATCTCGTCAAACCGGGAGAGCAGCTTCTCCGGCAGCGATACGCCGATCCTCATCAATTCCTGTTCCATATGAAATCTCAGACTATGCTCCGGTGCTATTTAGTAATAAAGTTAATGGCAAAAAATAGCAAGAACTGCAATATGCACAAGGTTTATCACCCCGCCGGCCGAAGTTAGCCTTCTATATGCCGGATATCGCCCTCATAGGAGAGAGGACCTATCTATTTGAAAAGCTCTTCCAGGATCTGGGCCTTTCATTTCAGTTCGTATCCCCGTCGCTCCTGGGCAGCCCCTTCCTTCCACAATACAGGGCTGTGATAATACCGACGGGCTTTGCCAACCCCCAGTACTCCGACGCCCTGCCAGCCCTGCAGAGGAGCCGGTCCAATATCTCCGGATTTGTGAAGAGAGGTGGCGTTCTGACCGTATTCGGCCCCATGACAGCCGAGCACAGCTACGACTGGCTGCCTCACCCCCTGCGGCTGGGCTATGTCTTCGAGCTGTCCACCCGGCAGGTCAGCCCCTCCGCAGATGAGTGCTCCTGCCTGCTCTGCACGCCAGCCCCGGAGTGTGACGGCTATCTCATACCAGGCGAGGGCTTCAGAGTCGTACTCAGGGATGAGAGTGGAAGGTGCGTCCTCGCCAGTGCGGAGCTGGGGGAGGGAATCGTTGTGGCCACGTCGGTACATGAGTTTCCTGCTGCCGAATATATCCTCTGGGCAGCCCGGCGGGGCCAGCCGGCAAAGATATGAGGAGATGTTCATGTCGCAAGAAGAAACGCAGAAGGTGCCCCTACCCCAAAAGAAAAAGAGCGACCTGCGCAGGGATGTGGAGTCTGCCCTCGCCGAGAAGGGCATATCTATGGAGCGGCGCATAACAGTCATCAACCTGGACAGCCTGGAGACGGCCTGCTTTGATGACTACCGCCAGGCCCTGGAGTTCACGAAGGGCAAGAAGGGGCGGTGGTATATGACCACTGCAGGTGCGCGGCAGAGCTGATGCAAATGGAAAATAGGGAAGCCTGGGAAAATATAGATATTTCTGGACGGCCCGATCCAAAAGAGGCGCATGGACACGAAGAATAATCTGGCTGCCAAAGCGGCAGCGATATTGGTCATGCTTACCGGCCTGGCGGCCATGCTGGTGGCCTGGGATCTGCTGCTTGTGGCCGAGTTTTATACCAGGACAGTCCTTCTCCTGGAAATGGGAGGAGTTGCCGTATGCCTGGCAGGATACTTTCTCTGGCGGCACGCCAGAAGGCCGCAGAATAAATAAAGAAAAGGAGCCGCTCTCTGCATAGCTGCCAGAGGCGCCAGCCCGGGGTCACCGCAGCCGCTGCCAGAGGCCCCTGGTCTTTGATGTCAGAGCTGCTTGCATTTTCTGCATTTCTCCGGGTGCACTCTCCTTTTCTTCAATTCTGAGGGCGAGCGCCTCCAGTGCCTGCATGACCTCCGATTCGTCTATACCCCGACTCCGGCACAGCTCGTGCAGAGCCGCCCCAGGTTTCTGCTCAGTGGCTTTAGCCAGCTTTACTGCCATGCGGCAGAGGTCGGCATATTTGCGCGGCAGCTCATCCCTGCCGGGAAAATCAGGATCCCACGATCTGGCTGCCCTCACGATTAGCTCATCCATGGAGAGGGGCGGCCTGGGCTTTACCATGTGCAATAAATCCATTCATCTGCCTCAACACAGATCAATATCATTAATTAATGATGAAGTTTTCGCTATCGTGATCATCAGGCAGAGATCACCCCCACCTCCTTCCTTCTCATTGCCATTGTAGAATTAATATATTAAATTTATTTGATAAATGGCCAATATGGTTGTTTAACGGCCAAATATAACAATTAATGCGTATAATTAATTAGAGAGGCATTTCATCTATATATGTTCTCATGAGTGAATATACATATTGCTTTTAAGATTGCGAAAACTACATATATGATAATGATCAACATTAAACGTGATGATTATTCCGTTTCTTGCAGTCGGGATTACAATTGCAGTTACGATATTGATATGCTCCTATAGAGCCATCTACGGACCGGGGACGTTTAATCGCATAATTGCCGCCAATGTGATAGGAACAAAAGCCATTGTCCTCCTGATCATGGTGGGCTATATCATTGAAAGGCCCCAATTCATCGACATCGCATTGATGTATGCTGTGATTGCATTTATCGGGACCATAATTATCGCCAAATATGCAGAAAGGGGAGAGCTATGCTCGCGGTAGATATCATATCGACGATGTTTTTAGCAGCAGGAGCATTTTTCATGATAACCGGGACGGTGGGACTGCTGAAGTTCCCGGATTTCTACACGCGTCTGCATGCCACCGGCAAGTGCGACGCCATGGGACAGGTACTGATAATATTCGGCTGCATGATTTACGAAGGTTTTACATTTATAACCATAAAGCTTCTCCTGGTGTCGGCCTTCTATTTGTTGGCCGGGCCGACGGCAACTCACGCCCTGATGAAAGCGGCCTATGTCACCGGCCTTCCCGTATGGAAAAAAGGTGACAAGAGGGCGTGATGAACATGGATGAAGTTAAAAAGGATCACAGGGCGTTCTCCATTCTTTTGACATTCTGCATCATGTTCGTCTTCTGGCTTCTCCTGTCAGCCTGGACGGTTTATCTCCCTGAGCCCTACGACCTATCCAAAGTAGCAAGAGGCGTAATCTCAGCATTAATAGTTACATTTATTACATATGAAATATTTATTCCCAGCCGGGGGGAAAAGGTTCTCTTGAAGCTGGGCAGGTTCATCCCCTATTTGGCCTGGGAGCTATGGCAGATCTACCTGGCCACCATCGATGTGGCCAAGCGGGTCTTCGGAATTCTTGAAGTGGATCCCAGGATAATTGAATTTGACACGACTTTGAGGAGCGACTTTGCCCTGGTCACATTCGCCAATTCCATTACGCTGACACCTGGGACGGTAACCATTGACGTCGATCCGGCGAGGGGCCGGTATACCGTCCATGCCATTGCCAAAGCGCCCGCAGATTCCCTCACCGTGGACCAGACAATGCAGAAGAAAGTGGGGCATGTCTTCATGGAGGAGTAAGGAGGAGCCTGAGAGAATTTAGGGAGGAGAATGCAGGAATAGAGAGGCGAGAAATATGATTGTTCCCATTGATCTGCTGCTTTTGCTCTTTCTATTAATTGTAGCACTTGCCGCCTTATGGGTGAAGGACCTTTTGGCTGCCATAGTCCTCACAGGAGCTTACAGCTTCATCATGGCCAATGTCTGGCTTCAGCTTGGAGCATGCGATGTGGCCTTCACAGAAGCTGCTGTTGGAGCTGGTGCCTCAACCGCCCTGATGATGGCATGCCTGTCCAGGGTGCCGAGGTGGGAGAAGGGATGAACCTTGCCGCTGTGAAATCTCTGACATGGATGGGCTTTTTCACAGCCGCCCTGCTCATAGCAGTCTCACTCTATGCAGTCGAGGATATCCCGGCCTTTGGAGACGAGAATTCTCCTGCGAATAAATACATTAAATTGTTTTCCATCGATGCGAAGGCCGGCCTTACGGAGAGCCTGAATGCAGGGGCTGTCCCTGAAGAGATTAAAGCCGGGATATATGGCATGGGATTTATCAAAGGCCCCACCTGCGAAGGCTGTCAGGATGAAAATTACCCCACACTTGATGAGGGCAGCTACGAGGTGCAGTTCATAGAAAAAGGAACGTGGCTTGGCGGACGGATATACACCAAAGCGGGCTGGGATGTCCTGATAGAGGAGGGCGAGATCTTCTACAACGAACCTCAACAATACTATTTCATCTCCGAGGAGGACGGAAAGCTCTCCGTCTACAGGTACAACTGGCCGGTCAGGGTCATAGAGAGAACGGAGGAGGAGACATTTATCATCAATGCAGTGACCTCGGGGCTGGCTGATTACAGAGGCTATGATACCATGGGCGAGGAGACAGTCATCCTCACCGGCGCTATCGGTGTCATACTGCTCATGAGAAGGAGGGGGAAGCTGTGACCCCAGAGGGGAGGGAATACAAGAGGGACGTCATAATTGAAACGACTGCACGCCTGATGTTCCCTCTGATCTTATTATTCGGCCTGTATGTGATGATAGGAACGGAAGGAACAGGAGGGGGCTTTCAGGGCGGAACCATACTTGCCGCTGCCTTCATCCTTTACATAACAGTCTTCGGCCATGAGAAGGGCAGAGAGAAGATGCCTGAGTCCATAAATGTCTTTTTTAAGAGCTTCGGCCTCTTCCTCTATAACGGCGCCGGCTGGATATGCATTCTCTTCAGCCTGGGCACGGCCCAGTGGCTGAACATGCCTGCCTTCTGGCCTGTGACGGATTTTGCCGGCGTAGCAGGGGCGAGGGCATGGCTGGTTGGATCTGCGATAGAGGTGGGCATAGGGTTGACAGTGATGGCCGCATTCGTCTCGCAGTTCTTCGATCTGGCCTGGAAGGAGGAGGATGAGATGGAGGGTGATGGAAGATGATGGAGTGGATGGTCCAGCATATCGTCGAAAAGTACAACTTCTGGATTGCCATGCTCATCATCATCGTCAGCCTCACTGCGACCATTGTCAAGAAAAACTTCCTGAAAAAGCTAATCGGCCTTTCCATATTCCAGACGGCATTCTTCCTGTGGGTTGTGTCCCTGGGCGATGTGGGGCGGAATATACTCACGAGCTGGGGCCTGAAGACGCAG
>Ga0208825_1000323_pt1 | contig 48995 bp, 39 predicted proteins | sample AD_UKC113_MetaG_FD_184450 | JGI IMG/M metagenome (GOLD analysis project Ga0208825, IMG submission 184450) | Active sludge microbial communities of municipal wastewater-treating anaerobic digesters from Hong Kong - AD_UKC113_MetaG (SPAdes)... | ecosystem: Engineered > Bioreactor > Anaerobic >... | reverse complement strand
GAGACATTCGAGAAACTTCTCGTCGCATATCCGAAAGGGAAATTTGCACTCGATGCTCGCTTGCGTATTGCGGATGCTTACTATGCACAGAAAGAATACAAAAATGCAGCGACAAATTATCGGTTGGCGATTCGAATGTTTCCGGATAGCGTCGGAATCGACTACGCGTACTATCAGCTTGGGCAAAGTTACTATCGGCTTCAAGATTATTCAGAGGCTTATAAAGCGTTCGAAGGACTTATTGCAACGAAGCCAAACTCGCCTTATGCCGATGATGCTCAGTATTCGATGGGATACATCAATCTTCAACAGCGGGAATTTACCGATGCAATCAAAGATTTTCAGACGTTGATTCGTAAGTATCCGTCGAGCGATATTGTTCCGAAGGCGTACTACAGCATAGGCGATTGTTTCTATAATTCAAAAAATTATAGCGAAGCGAGACGTTCCTACGAAGAAATTATTCAGCGATTTCCCCGCAATCCGCTTGTGCCAGATGCTATTACTGCAATGTACTATTGCTTTGTCGCTGAACGGAATGAATCAGCGATTTATCCTGTTATCGATTCCTATTTGAGCAAATATTCTGATTATGAGCCAGCACAAAAAGTATGGTTAAAGAAGTGTGAATTTCTTGTTCTGCATAAGCAATATTCAAAAGCAGCGGAACAATACTCAGCATTTACGGAGAGATATCCTCGCTCGCAATTTCTTTTAGATGCGTATTTTAATCTGGCGCAAGTGTACTTAGAGATGGGGAATCAAACGAAAGCTCGTGAAGTGTTCGAGAACGTTGTGTCTCTTCCCTCAGCTTCCGAAAACGACAAATGCAAAGCGCGACTGAAGGCAGCCGAACTCTTGACCAATGAAAGACTTTTTGAGCAAGCAATATCTTATCTCAACCCATGTCTTTCATCATCGAATGCTGAAATAGCCTCTGAAGCGTGTGGAAGAATGGGAATGATTTATTCCTATCAAGGAAAGCGTTCAGAGGCGATAAATTACTTTGATCGTACTATCGAGAAATATCCAAGAGCTTCTTTCACCGATGCCGTTCGTATTCTTCGAGCTCAAGAGTACTGTAACTATAAAAATTATTCCGCCGCAGAAAAATTGTTGCAGGAAGTTCTTACTTCGAAACGCGATACACTTGCTGCAGAAGCATACTGTCTACTTGGCGATGTATACTTTGCAAAAGGCGAGTACGAAAATGCAATAAGAACATATCTTCGAGTAAAATATCTTTTCCCTTCGCTTGATTTGTTTATAGGCAAAGCTTACATCGGATTGGGAAAGTCGTACGAAGCTCTTGGCGATAAAACTCAAGCTCGGAAAATGTACAATGAAGTTCTGCAACTTCGGATTGATGAGACAATTGTTAATGAAGCTCGCACCAGACTGCAGGGATTACAATAAGCGCTATGGGCATGAAAATTCATTCTTCTGCATTTTTTTTATTTGCGTTTCTAACCATTCTTTGTTCCTCATCGGACTATGCACAAAATGAAAGAGTTGGTTCGAAGCCAGTTCCTCAAAGCAGCATGTTCTTCGATGAAGATTCCTCTCGAGGTATTGTAGCGAATACTACTTCACCGCTTCCCTTAATTCGTCTTCCTGAATATTATATTGTAGGCTCTGCTCCAATAGAAATTGCTCTTTCCGATAAACCGATAATTCTTTTCCCCGAGACATTTTCTCTCTATCATCTTGCAAAACGAAATGATGAAAAAAGTGTTGCAAATAGGTTTGATACATTATTGAATCCTCTATATGAAAAAAACAAAATGTATACAGGATATGTTCAGGCAAGTGGAGGTACGTTTTCAACGTATGGAGTAGAAGTTCGGCAAGGATACAATTCGCCAGCGCTTCAGATTGTCGGTAAAGGAAAATACAACATTTCGCATGGTTTTGCTTCTTATACTAATCGTTCATCCGGCGGAGTTGATCTTGGCGCCGCTTCGATGGTTTCTATTCCAAATCTGTTGACCGATGGAATTCTCAAAGGTAAGGCAATTTATAATGCGGAAACGTATCGTTTCTACGGTTCGGCAAATCCTTATCAGGATAGGAATAAATCTTTCTTCCTTGCCACTGCGTCGCTTTCCGATCCAATAGAATTTCCTGCATCTCAATTGTTACTTGGGTTTCGTTCCTTTACTGCAAAAGATACAGGTAAATCACGAAAAGAAAATCTTTTTACAATGAATGGCGGTTCTATATTCCATTTTTCGCCAATTGATTTAAAAGCGGACTTAGATTTGAAAGTAGCATCAAAAGGACTTGCTTCAATGCAAGTTAAAGCTCAGGTCGAGCGATATGAGTGGCACAATATCTTTTTTGATGGAGCGCTTCTTGTATCCTGGCTGAAAGGAATGGATGGACAAAATTTTGTTCGCCCGTATCCGTGGCTCGGCATTTCATCGTACTTACTTCCCCAGCATCGATTTTATTTACGGTATCAGCCAATGCCGCATTTTCAGAGTTTATGGGATCTTATGGATGCCTGTCCTTATCTTAGCGCTCAATCTATCATTCGACATCAGAATATTACGAATGTTGGAATTTTTGGTATAGAATCTCATTGGACATCTGATATACAATCGAATGCACAGGTTTCGGTACAGACTATCAAGGATTATGCATTGTTGAAAGAATTAAGGCAGGGATGGTGGGAGACAATGTATAAAGAAAGGGCGACCGTCGTCTCATTTCTTGGAGAATTGGTTGCAAAGTTAGCTGTAAATGATTATTTTTCAACACAAATGAAAGTTCAATCTGGAACTGTGAAGCATGGTTTAAAGGCGCCATATTTGCCAGTCATTGAAGTACGAGAAATGTGGGAACATAGTTTTTCTGATGTTGCACGTAGTAATGTCTTGGTGCGGTACATTGGCAGGCGATATTCAATTGATTCTATAGAAAACACAAGCAAACTGTCGCCGATATTTCTTATGGATGTAAATGGTGAATATGATATACGTTCCAACATTAAATTGACATTAGAGGTACAAAATCTTACGAACAGTAAATTTTCGTGGTGGGATAATTACAGAGCCGAGCCGTTTGTTATAAGGCTTGGCGCGAGATTTCAGTGGTAAATTAAAAAACAATACTCTACGTGATGAGAGGAGGTATTATCAATGCCAGATTTAAATCTTTTAGACGATGTCGGATTTGAAGAGGAAAGTGCACCAACGCCAAAACCTCAACGTTCCAAACCAAAGAATATGAACAAAGGAGGAGGCGGAGGAGGAGGTACGGCCGTATTAATTGTACTGATTGTAATTATACTTTTAGGTGGAGCTGCCTACTTTCTTAATCAAAAAGGTATTATCAAATTGTGGGGAAAGAAAACGCCTGCAGTTGCACAGGTGGAAGAAGATGAGTTTCCACCAATGCCTCAGCAAGAACAAGCCCCCCCGCCAGCTTCAGCGCCACAACCTCAATCCGATAGCGCACAGTTAGCATTGCTGGATACAGCAAACGCCGCAGGTAATGAAATTGTGGACGGTAGAACTCAACCGGATAATCTGATGGGATCGGAGCCAAGTGTAGATAAACAACTTGCGGAAATGTCCGGTGAATATACTGTGCAGGTAATTGTTTTCAAAGAAAAAGTACAAGCTGAAGAAGCAAGGGAAAATCTTGAGGTGGCGGGCTATCCTGCATTTGTCGAGCGAGTTCAAATGAAAGGCGGTTCTTGGTATCGTGTTTGTGTTGGAAAATATCCAACGCGCGAGGATGCTAAAAAAGCGGTGAAAACCTTTGCTCCTCAGCTTCAAGCAAATTATGTAATTGATAAAGTGAGACAACAGTAAAAGGAAGTTTTGGAAATGAGCGCTATTGAATTGTTTACGCGTGGTGGAATTGTAATGTGGTTTATTCTGGCATGTTCAATTATTGCTCTTGCAGTGATAATAGAACGGTGGTGGGTAATCCGAAAAGCTCAAGTCGATCCTCAGCGTTTTTTGCTTCAATTGAAAGTTGTACTTCAGCGAGGAAATCTTAATGAAGGCGTTGACTTTTGCAATAAAACAAAAGCGCCGATTGCAAATATCTTGAAGCATGGCTTGATAAAATATTCAGAGGGACCAGAACGCGTACGAGAGGCGATTGAGAATGCAGGAAAAGAAGAAGCATATCAATTGGAAGAGCGATTAGATGTTCTGGCGAATGTTGCAGGTATTGCGCCAATGCTTGGCTTCTTAGGTACTGTTACAGGAATGATTAGTGCATTCCGTACTATTGAAATTTTAGGCGGCTCTGCCACGCCGGCAAATTTGGCTGGCGGGATTTGGGAAGCGTTGTTGACTACGGCTTTTGGATTGATTGTCGGAATTCCTGTCTTTGGTTTCTACAATTACTTTATCTCAAAGGTGAACAGAGTTGTGTTTGGATTAGAAGACGCATCGGAAGATTTCCTTGATTTAGTGCGATCTGGGAATCTCGAAATAAATAACTCGAAGTAACGAATATGAAGTTTCAAAGAGAACGAAAGTATTTAGTGGCTTTTTCGTATGCGTCGCTCACGGATGTTGTTCTTCAACTGCTTATTTTTTTCCTCCTTTCATCAACGTTTGTAATGCAGTCGGGTATCAAAGTTCAACTTCCAAAAGCTGTGTATCAAGAACAAGAATCGAAGAGCGAGATACGAATTACACTGGCATCCAACGGGCAGATTTTTCTCAACAATCAACAAATTCTAAAATCTTCGCTTCGTCCAGAACTTGTACAGCTCATAAAGGATTCGCAAAACACACTGATCGTTCTCGAAGCAGACCAGAATGTTACCATCCAACAAACTGTTGATATTATGGATGTTGCAAAAGCTGCTGGCGCAACGCGTTTTTTGATTGCAACTCAGCCGTCTGAGGGTAGGAATGACTGAGAATGTAAAAGTTAGTTTAATTATTTCACTCGTAGCGCACGGTGTCCTTTTCCTTATTCTCTTCTTTATTCATCTTCCATCAATTCTTCATCCAGAATTTGTCGAAGTAACATTTGGTATTCAATCTTCAGATGTTGAGGGAGAAGGAAGAAGAACTGCTGGGTCTGCTTTAGCGTCTCGCCCGGAAAAGATCACTTCAGAAAATACCTCTCAAACAGTTGTTTCACTCCCTAAACGAGAAATGCCCGATTTATCGAACGATGTTTTTCCTTCCGTAAAGGCTGAAAAGATTGGCGAAGTACCAGCTATTAAAAGCGATAAGATTCAATCCAATCCACAAACTGAAATAGTAAAGAATAATCCGTCTCAAGGTGTTGTTGGCGGCGAAGGAACGAAGCCTTTACCGCATTCAGGAAATGGATCTTCTCTGGGAGATGGAACAGAAACAGGTACATCCAGAGGCGTTGAGTATTCGCTCGATTGGGGAGGCGCCGGAACGCGATTGAAAGTTAGTGGAAACTTACCGAAGTATCCCGAAGGAAGCTCTGTCTCAGGACAAATTAAACTTCAGGTGATTGTAGCGCCTGATGGCAGTGTATCATCGGTTTTACCAATTCAAAAAGTGAATCCTGCACTCGAACAGGTAGCGATCAATGAAGTGAGACTGTGGAAATTTGAGCCGCTCAACAAACGATTTCCTCAAGTTGACCAACCTTGTGTGATTACGTTTTATTTTCTTTCACGTTAGATTCGATTTGATTGGTAGCTTTCTTTTTTCCTGATATTGAAGGGAAGAAAAAGATAACGTAGAAAAACGCCTCGCCAATTGTTAGCAGCACTAAAGAGATCGTATCTCGATTAAATTCTTTCCGCATTACCTGCCAGAAAGTTGATTCCAGTGGTTTATAGTACCAACGAATAAACCAGTCCGGTGTAAAAAGCAGATTGGTAATCATTGTTGTAATCGTCCATCCAACGGCAAACACTATGACCATCAATCCTACTGCTAAGAAACCGTCGGAAAGGGATTCCCTTTTGAATTTCAAGAATGCATATAAACACGCAATGATGTGGAAAATAAAAAGAGTTGCTGATACCATTGTAAAATACCGTTACAGTTAGTAGGCGTCCTTTCCGAACAATACTGCATAAATTGTTTTCAAAATGATTTTAATATCGAAAGCGAGCGACCAGTTTTCGATGTAAAACAAATCGTACTGTGTCCGTTGGGCAATTGGAGCATTTCCACGTAAACCATTGACTTGCGCCCATCCTGTCATTCCAGTTTTCACTCTATGGCGATCGAGATATTTTGGTATTTCCTTTTTGAATTGCTCCACAAAATATGGCCGCTCTGGTCGAGGTCCAACGATGCTCATATCGCCTTTTAGAACATTGATGAGCTGTGGTAATTCATCCAAACTAAATCTGCGAAGGAATTTCCCGACACGCGTTGTACGAGGATCATCCTTTTTTGCCCAAACAGGACCTGATTGTTTCTCAGCATCAACTTTCATCGAGCGGAATTTAATGACGTGAAATATTTCACCATCCATTCCAATTCGTTCCTGAAGATAGAAAATAGGACCGCGTGAATCGATCTTCACGAGAATCATAAGAAAAAGAAAAAGTGGAGAAAATAGAATAAGTATAATCGAAGCAAAAATAATATCGAATGTTCGTTTTATGATTCTATTCCAAGGTGAAAGGGCTGGAGTTTTGATGGTAAGTAAAGGGATACCATCGATGTGCCGAATTTTTACATTTGTTGTCATAACATCGAGTATATCGGGGACGAACATCATTGTTACATCCAATCCTTCGCATTGTCGTACTATTGCCTCAGTACGCTTATGGTCATTTTCAAGGAATGAAAAGATTACAGTATCAATTCCTTGCGACTTTATAAGTTCAGGTAATGATTGTGATTCTAACGAGATATTTTGTGCATCGATCGTTGCGACTGTATTGTAGCCTAATTCTGGATGAGCGGAAAAAAAGGAACTTAACCGGTTGGCATTTTCCCCTGAACCGAGGATGAGCACGTGTTTATTATCATGATTATGTCTATACCACCATTGCTCGAAGTGAAAGAGGAAGAATCTCTCGAGGGATAACATAACAATTGAGGTAATGCCAATGAGCACGAAGACAACGCGAGAATATGAGAAGCCGCGATAGAAGAAAGCAGCCCCAGCGATGATGAGCATTCCAATTACTACAATGCGAACAATTGCAAAAAAATCATCTGAGAAGTGAATAATTCGGTGTTGCTGGTATAAACCCTCTTGTCTCATTAACCAAATCCAAACAGGAATAGCAATGAGTGAACCGACAATGTAAGCATTGAGAGGTGGAATGCCTTGTGTAACTGGAACCAGTTTTGTAAAAGGAGAGTAGAAACGAATCCAGTACGCAATCAAAAACGACACTTCTATTGCGAGTGCATCTGCTAATACAGTAATCAGTGGGAGTGTAATGTCTCTTCTTTTTTTGTCTGGCATTATTTCTTTGTTCGGGCTCTACACATTATCCAAATAATTCCTCTTCTACTTCCTGAAAAATGATGTGCCCAATAGTTATATGTCCTTCTTGAATTCGCTGTGTATCATTCGATGGAACAATGATAGCAACATCAGCTAAATCTTTCGATGCGCCGCCATCTTTGCCGAGAAGAGCGATGGTATGAATATTCATACTTCGAGCTTTCTCGAATGCTTTGTTTACGCTTTCCGATTTTCCACTTGTTGAGAGTCCGATGAGAACATCGCCTTCGGCGCCGAGCGCTTCGACAGCACGCGCAAATACTTCGTTGTACCCAAAATCATTTGAGCCTGCAGTGAGCATGGAAGTATCGGTTGTTAGGGCAATAGCAGGGAGTCCACGACGCTGGATGCGCGGATTGAGTCTGATAACAAATTCAGCGGCAAGATGTTGTGAATCCGCAGCGCTGCCGCCATTACCGCAGAGGAGAACTTTTTTTCGATTCTTAAGAGCCTCGATAATCAGATCGATTGCTTTTGAAATTTGAGCAGAGCATGAATCAAGAATTTTTAGCTTTACCTCACTGCTCGCTTTCAAGGATTCGGCAATAAATTTTTCTCGACATAATTGTGTTAATGGAACGTCTTTCATAGACTTCACCGTGAGTGAATCGCATCAGCGAATTGCTGAAGAAGGGATGAGTGATTGTGTTCTTCGATGACTGTACCTGTTACGATAAATGAAGCGCCGGCTTGAGCTTTTCTGTGTGCATCGTCTGGTGTACGAATTCCTCCCCCAACAATCAATGGCAACGAACACGAATGGGAAATTGCTGAAACCATTTCGTCAGGAATTGATTGGCTTGCTCCGCTTCCTGCTTCGAGGTATAACAATTTTAGTCCCAGCAATTCTCCAGCAATTGCATGGGCAACCGCAATATCAATTTTTGTTCTTGGAATTGCTCGAGTGTTGCTCATAAATTCTGCTGATGTAACGCATCCGCCATCAATAAGAATGTATCCGGTCGAAATTGCCTCTAAACCAATTTTCTTGATGATTGGAGCTGCGACAACTTGATTGCCAATAAGATATTCTGGATTCCTTCCGCTAATGAGTGTGAGAAATAAAATTGCATCGGCAGCGGAAGAAACTTGCATAACGCCTCCAGGGAAAATAATCACAGGCTTCTTCGAATTTTGTTTGATAACAGAAATAGCGCTTTCGAATTCGTGATTCATCATTAAACTTCCGCCAATGAGAAATGCATCGACGTCGGTATTTTCGGCTGACCGAATGAAGTTAGCAAGTTCGTTTCCGTTAGTTTTATCAGGGTCGATGAGTACGAAGTAACCGCATCCTTTCTGCTCTCTCAACTTCAGAAGCGTCTGAAAAACGGAATTATTTTCCATACGTTTATATCCTGATTATGAATTTGTAAGTTTTTCAACAATCTGTGCAACTTCTGACAGTGCATTTTCGATATTTGCAATATCTTTTCCGCCTGCGGTTGCAAGATGAGGTTTTCCACCGCCTCCGCCGTTTACAAGTTTTGCGACATCGCGTACAATTTTTCCAGCATCGGCTTTCTTCTGTACAATAAGGTCATCTGTAACAACGCATACGAGTTGGACTTTATTATCTATCACTGTTGCGAGCACGCCAATGCCGCTCTGAAGTTTTGCTCGCAGGAGATCTCCGAGCGATTTGAGTTCATCGAGTGAAGTTGCTTCGACCTTTGATGCAACAACTCGGTAACCATTCATAGCACGTGAATTTGCAATAAGGGAATCTATGATTTCGGATTTCGACTGAACTCGGTTATGTGAAATTTCTTTTTCTAATTTTTTCCGAATATCTATAAGTTCATTCGAGAGCAAAGTAAGATCGGCATTCAGTTTATTTCTGTGGGCAAAATGTTTTCCCAATTCAGGAGATACAGAATTGGGAATTGGCGGAATGTTTTTTATGCCTTCGAGCATTTTATTCATTGTTTTCAAAATATTCTCTATGTGTTGCGTACTCTGTGGGTTAAGGGAATTCAACTCCTTGCATAGGCTAAAGGTATCTTCGATAATAAGTTTAACTTGTTTTATTTTCTCATCAAGGGCAGCGTCCTGCGATTTAAGCGCTTCGAGTGCGCCGGTGTGTGTTACCGCTTCGATTCGTCTGACTCCACTTGCGATGCTTTCTTCTCTTAGAATTTTAAAGTAACCAATTTCTCCAGTTGAATTTACATGAGTTCCTCCGCAAAATTCGGTACTAAAATCACCGAATTGAATCACGTTCACTCGGTCGCCATATTTTTCCCCAAAGAACATCAACGCTCCCATCTTCTTAGCTTCTTCAAAAGGAATGTTGTTGAGATTTGGTGTACGAGGAATATTTTCCTGTATTTTTTCATTTACGAGCGATTCAATTTCCTGAAGTTCTTTATCACTTAATTTAGCGTAATGAGCAAAATCGAAGCGAAGATATTCTGGTCCTACAAATGAGCCAGCTTGATGAACATGGGCGCCAAGAGCTTTTCGAAGGGCGTTGTGTAGTAAATGTGTTGCAGAATGATTTCGCATAATTGCGAGTCTTCGCTCTTTATCCACAGCGGCATGGACTTTTTTTCCGATGAGCTCTGTCGGGGATGCTTCTACAATATGTCCAAAAATATCTCCGTCTTTCTGCGTGTCTTCCACAGAGATGTTGATATCGGAAGCTTGTAGAATGCCCGTGTCGCCAACCTGTCCGCCTGATTCGGCATAGAAAGGAGTTTTGTCGAGAATGACGAAATTGTTCTCTACATCGAGTACGGTGGCATCGCATTCGAATTCTGTATATCCAACAAATTCTGTCGGTGGTAATGTGCGATCGCCTAGTGAGAATATTTTATTCGTTCCATAGGAGAGCGATTTTCCAGACTCACGAGAACGAGCGCGTTGTTCTTCCATGAGTTTTTCAAAACTATTGGTATCGATGTTCAATCCTTTTTCCTGTGCGAGGAGAGCCGTTAGGTCAACAGGGAATCCATAGGTGTCGTAGAGTCGAAAGACATCTTCACCGCTAATTATCTTTTGCGACGATGTTAGAGCCCTTTGAGCTATTTCTTCGAAACGTTCGAGTCCTCTATCGAGAGTTGCGTTGAACGATTCTTCTTCACCTTTAATAATTTTTTGGATGTGCTCTTGATGAATTTTTATTTCAGGGAAAACATTGCTCATCGTATCGACAAGAACAGGCGCTAATTTATAGAGGAATGGCTCGTGGAGGTCAAGCGTTCTTCCAAAGCGGGCTGCGCGCCGCAGGATACGACGCAGCACATATCCTCGTCCTTCATTTGATGGAAGAGCGCCATCGCCAATTGCAAATGTAAGAGTGCGGATATGATCGGCAATGACGCGCATTGCTATATCAACTTCTTCCTGACGATTGGAAGTTCCTGTGTAAAGCGTACCAGCATAAGATTTATTTGAAATTTCGCTAATCTTTTGAAGGAGAGGAGAGAATACATCTGTATCGTAGTTTGAAGTTTTATTTTGAAGCACAGCGCAGATCCGTTCGAATCCCATTCCGGTATCTACATGTTTTGATGGAAGGGGATGCAGCGCGCCGTTTTCATCTCGATTGAATTGTATGAAAACAAGGTTCCAAATTTCGATTACGTCCGGTGTCCCGGCATTAACCATTTTTGCTGTTGCTGTTCCTTGTGGCGTACGATCAATGTGAATTTCAGAGCAAGGTCCGCAAGGTCCGGTTTCTCCCATTTCCCAAAAATTTTCTTTTTCACCAAACCGTAGTATATGTGAGTGATCAATATTGGTTACTGTTTTCCAGATATTTTCTGCTTCATCATCATCCTTGTACACTGTAGCCCATAAGCGTTCTTTTGGCAATCCCCACACTTTTGTAAGGAGTTCCCATGCCCAGCTAATAGCTTCATTTTTATAGTAATCTCCAAACGACCAATTTCCCAGCATCTCGAAGAATGTATGGTGATAGGTGTCTCGCCCAACTTCTTCTAGGTCATTGTGTTTTCCGCTTACTCGGATACATTTTTGAGTATCGACTGCACGCGTGTAAGGCCGTGTTCCTAAGCCGAGAAATACATCTTTGAATTGATTCATTCCAGCATTTGTAAAAAGGAGTGTCGGATCGTTGTATGGAATGACAGATGCGCTTGGAACGACAGTATGTCCTCTCTCTCTAAAAAATTGTAAAAAACTTTCCCGAATTTCTACCGAAGTCATTCTTTCCTTATCCTTTATACTTCAATTTGCGTGTGGAGAGCTATTTCTTCCAGTATTGAAGTTACCTGTAAACATTCGTTCATTGTACCTTCAAAGACGGCGGCTTTGCCATTATTATGCACTTCCAATGTAAGCTCTTCAGCCTTCGCTTGCGAACATCCCGTCGCTTTCATAAGTTGTTCAATTACTTCATCGAAAGTGTGAATGTCATCGTTGAAGAGTATAACGGTCGAAGGAAGATCAACGAGTACATTGACATCTTTTTCGTGTTGCGTTAATGGGGCTTTACTCATACCACCACCTCCATTTTTTTTTAAAATACAGAAAAAAGGAAGAGTATTCAAGGAAGGATGTACGGAAGTATTCGGAATGTTCTGTGATCAAAATCAGAATTTTTGTGATCATTCTCTTTGTATGGCTGTGTTTATAAATGTCTTTGATTTATGGCTATAAATCGGAAATCGATTCAAACCGGAAAAATATATTTGAGTTGAATTTAGTTCCGTAAAATTGTTTCGCATGGAAAAGGAATGATAACATAATAGATTTTGAGCAATGAATTATTCTCATCGGTGTATATTATCTGAATTCTTTTATCGCTACTGTTGAAGCAATATCTAATGAAAAGGATTGAAGTACCGATACTTTCACTTTTGTTTTTTGTTAAATCTCTTGCCTTTGAATGATTTCATTCTTTATATTGAAACGGTTTAGCGTTGGTTAAATCAAAATAGTTTATCCCTATTTAAATAAAATATCGAGGTGCCATAATGAAAAAAACATTGCTGTTGGTCGGAGCCTTTCTTCTTTTTACAACCAGTGGATGGTCGCAATCGAAAGGAGCGTTCTATAGTGGAGAGTATAAAAATTTATTTCATTCGCTTCTTGGAAAAAGTGAGGAAGAGGTGCAGCAGAAAGTCACGAAAGCTTTCGATCAATTATTTTATGGGAACGATTCAACTGAGCGCATTTACTACACCGTTGGCGATGATATGGCTTACATCGAGGATATTTTGCATAAAGATGTAAGGACAGAAGGAATGTCGTACGGAATGATGGTTGCCGTTCAGATGAACAGGAAGGAAGAATTTGATCGTCTGTGGAAATGGGCAAAGACGTATATGCAGCACAAATCTGGTCAACGCAATGGATATTTTGCATGGCATTGCAGAATAGATGGTTCGGTGATTGATTCTAATTCCGCTTCCGATGGCGAAGAGTGGATTGTGATGTCGCTCTTCTTTGCATCGAATCGTTGGGGAAATGGGGAGGGTATTTTCAATTATAAAGCCGAAGCGCAACATATACTGGATGCAATGCTTGGTAAATGCGATTCTTCAGACGATCCGAGAGTTGTAACATCGATGTTCAATAAAAAACTCAAGCAAGTTGTTTTTGTCCCCTCTGGTGAGGCAGATGATTTTACCGATCCTTCATACCATCTTCCGCATTTCTACGAACTGTGGGCGCTGTGGGCAAACAAGAATAATGATTTCTGGAAAGAGGCAGCAGATGAGAGCAGGAAGTTTTTAAAGAAAGCTGCGCATCCTGTCACCGGGCTGATGCCGGATTATGCTCGATTCGATGGCACTCCGTATGATCCATGGGGTGGTGGCAACAATAACTTTCAATATGATGCATGGCGTGTGGCAATGAACGTTGCAGTTGATTATGAGTGGTTTGCAAAAGATGATTGGGAGGTTTTTCAGTCAAATAGATTGCTGCGATTTTTCAAATCAGAAGGGATTACGAAGTACGTTGGATTGTACACACTTGATGGGAAAAAACTTTCCACATTTCAAAATCCTGGCCTAACTGCAATGAATGCAGTTGCTGCTCTGGCTGCTACAATCGATGAACGAAAAGAATTTGTTGAGCAACTGTGGAATATGCCAATTCCGTCTGGAGATGGACGCTACTATGATGGATTACTGACATTGTTAGCATACCTTCAGGTCAGTGGAAATTTTAGAATCTATAGTCCTGTGAACTAAGAAGCGTTATAGAGAAAGGAGTGAGACATGATACCATTGAAGAGAATCGTACCATTATATATTGCTGTTGTTGTTATTTTTATTGAATCGCTGTATGCACTGCCGTTTCAAGAACAATACGTACTCTCAGAAAAAGCGCCTCAGGCTTTTCCAATGGTAGAAAATGGCAAAGCAGCTCCTCTCTATATTAGCGATGGTGAATATTCGGGGATTCTTCGAGTCGCAAAACATTTTCAGAATGATATTAGGTTAGTTACAAATGTTCAGCCTGAAGTATTCGTAGGTAATAAGCCAGCCGGAAAAGAAATTGTAATCATCGGTACGATAGAAAAAAGTAAATATATCCAGCAGTTAGTCAAGGAGCGAAAGCTCGATGTAACCAATCTTCGTGGAAAGTGGGAAACATTTCAAATTCAGATTATCGAAAATCCATTGAAGGGAGTGGAACGCGCACTCGTTATTGTTGGGAGCGATAAACGTGGAGCAATGTATGGAATGTTCGATATTTCAGAACAGATGGGTGTTTCGCCGTGGTATTGGTGGGCAGATGTACCGCCGAAGAAAAAAGCAAATGTCTATGTAAAGAATGGAATGTTTACCTGCGGCACGCCAAAAGTTAAATATAGAGGTATTTTCATTAACGATGAGGCGCCCGCATTAACAGACTGGGTATATGAAAAATTTGGCGGCTTCAATCATAATTTTTATGAACATGTCTTTGAACTAATCATTCGATTGAAAGGAAATTTCCTCTGGCCCGCAATGTGGGGAAAAGCATTCTATGACGATGATTCCTTAAATGCGCCTTTAGCCGACGAGTATGGTGTCGTTATCAGTACATCTCACCATGAACCAATGATGCGAGCGCAAGATGAATGGCGGCGGTATGGTTCAGGTCCATGGAACTACGAAAAAAATGAAGACAAACTTCGGGAGTTCTGGAGAAAAGGGATTGAACGAATGAATCATTATGAAAGCATCGTTACGGTTGGAATGCGCGGCGATGGCGATGAGCCAATGAGCGATGAAACAAACATTGCTCTTCTTGAACGCATCGTGCAAGATCAGAGGCAAATTCTTTCCGAAGTAACTGGAAAAGAAGCATCGGAGATTCCGCAAGTTTGGGCATTGTATAAAGAAGTCCAGGATTACTATGATAAAGGGATGAGAGTTCCCGATGATGTTACGCTTCTTTTGTGTGATGACAATTGGGGAAATATTCGTAAGCTTCCTGATCCAAACGAAAAGCCACGAAAGGGCGGTTATGGTATTTACTATCATTATGATTATGTAGGAGGTCCACGCAATTATAAGTGGCTAAATACAAATCAAATAGAAAGGGTGTGGGAACAAATGCACCTTGCCTATGAATTTGGCGCACGACAAATCTGGATTGTGAATGTGGGTGATATCAAGCCGATGGAATTTCCAATTAGTTTCTTCCTTGACTATGCATGGGATCCGGAGGAAATTTCACATAATCAACTTCAAGCTTATACAAAAGATTGGAGTTCGAAACAATTTGGAGAAATATTTACCAACGAAATTGCAGAGTGCCTGGAGTTGTACACCAAATACAATTCTCGACGAAAGCCAGAAATGCTTTTCTGTGATACATATAGTTTAGTAAATTATCGAGAGTTTGAACTCGTGGTTGCAGATTATAAACGGCTGGAGAATAGAGTCAGAGTAATTGGAAATAGCCTTCCTTCAGAATATCAAGATGCGTTCTACCAATTAGTTCTTCATCCTATAGAAGCCTGCGCAAATCTCAATGAGCTTTATTACTCTGTAGGTAAGAATCGCCTCTATTTTCAGCAAGGTCGTGTACTTACGAACTTCTATGCTCAAAAAGCACGAGAACTTTTTGAACGCGATGCCGAAATTACGCGCCGATATCATTCATTGGGTAATGGGCGATGGAATCATATGATGTCCCAAACGCATATTGGCTACACTTATTGGCAGCAGCCAGATAGTAATAGTATGCCAGCAGTATATGAATATACGGTTCCAGAGGCGACATCGTTTGGGGTTGCAGTAGAAGGTTCTGAACATTGGTTGCCGCATGATTCATTCGACGCCGTACTACCTATGATGGATCGCTTTAACCAACAAGCACGATACATTGAAATTTTCAATCGAGGCTCGAAGCCGATAGAGTATTCAGTCATAGTGAAAGAGCCATGGATTCAAGTGAGTTCCAATAGCGGAGTGGTGAAAACGGAAGAGCGATTGTGGGTAACAGTACAATGGGATAAAGCGCCAGTTGGAGAATATCGCGTGCCAATAGTAATTGTTGGACCGAATAAAACAAAATTGGAAGTCTATGCGCTAATTCATAATCCTTCGCTTCCTGAAGCAAATACTTTTGAAGGATTCATCGAGAGCGATGGTTATGTTTCAATTGAAGCGGAACACACTTCACGAAAGCTAAATTCTCAAATAGCTGAGTGGATTGTTATTCCAAATCTTGGACGGACTTTATCTGCGGTAACACTCACGCCGGTGACGATTCCAACTCAAAAGCCAGACAGTTCATGTGCACGACTCGATTATGATGTGTTTTTCTATTCTTCAGGTAACGTTGATGTGGATGTGTATCTTTCCCCAACATTGAATTATACGCATAGAGATGGACTTCGCTATGCAATTTCTTTTGACGATGAAAATCCACAAATCGTAAATATTCATGCACTCGATACAATTCCTGATTGGAAATATCCTCAGCATTGGAATAAAATAGTAAGTGAAAATATAAACATTCTCACAACGAGTCATACAATCAATTCACCAGGGAAACACACGTTGAAAATCTGGGGAATGGATGCAGGTGTGGTAGTTCAGAAAATTGTGATGAAAACAGGAACGGTAAAACCAAGCTACTTAGGTCCACCAGAAAGTTATCAATTGAAAAAAACAACAATGAAAGATAAAAAATTATGAAACAGAAATTCATCCTCATTCTTTTTGGAATCATTATTATATCCTGTAGTGGATTACAAGCTCAGGACTATTTCTTAAATCCTATTTTAGCAGGATTTTATCCGGATCCAAGTATATGTAAAGTTGGAAGTGACTATTACCTTATTAATTCAACTTTTGCATATTATCCTGGAATTCCAATTTTCCATAGTAAGGATTTAGTTCACTGGAAGCTTATCGGGCATGTGTTTGACAGACCAAAACAACTCAATCTCATTGGTTTTGGAGTATCTCGTGGAATCTTTGCGCCAACGATTCGTTTCCACGATGGTATTTTCTATGTTACGTGTACCCTTGTTGATGGCGGCGGAAATTTTGTTGTAACATCGAACAAGCCAGAAGGACCATGGTCAGAAATTGTATGGCTTCCGGAAATTCAAGGAATCGATCCATCGCTATTTTTTGATGATGACGGACGAGCTTATATTACCTACAACAGTGAGCCGCCAGATAATAAGCCGCTCTATGAAGGTCACCGAACTATTCGCATCGCCGAATTCGATTACAAAAAGTTAAAGGTTGTTGGTGAGCCGAAAATAATTGTTAACGGCGGCGTGGATATTACAAAAAAACCGGTGTGGATAGAAGGTCCTCACATTTATAAAATAAATGGGTTGTACTATCTATCGTGTGCAGAAGGTGGTACGGCAGAAGATCATCAGCAGGTAATATTTAGAAGTGATAGTGTGCTTGGTCCTTATATCCCGTATGAAAAAAATCCAATTCTAACGCAACGTCATTTAAATCCCAACAGGAAGTACCCGGTTACCTGTACTGGTCATGCGGATTTTGTACAAACTGATTCAGGCGATTGGTGGGCAGTATTTTTAGGATGCAGGCCGTACGAGCCTTTCGAAGAAAACTTTTACAACACTGGACGAGAAACTTTTTTAGCTCCAGTTCGTTATGTAAATGGTTGGCTTGTTATAAATCTTGACCATGATGAAGTACAATATGCTTATCATTGTCCAATCCAACCTTTAGTTCCACAAGATGATATTCCATATAATGGAAACTTTATTTTGCGAGATGAATTCAATAAGTCGAGATTGCATGGAAGCTGGATATTTTTACGTACACCGCAAGAACAATGGTATTCATTATCTGAAAAACCTGGAGCACTCTCTATTAAGTTGCGGCCAGAGATGTGCAATGGCGCTGGAAATCCGAGTTTTATTGCACGCCGGCAACAGCACTCACAAGGATATGGTATGGCAGCTATGAAATTTAATCCAAAGAGCGATAATGAAAAAGCCGGGTTAGCTATTTTCCAGGATGAAACTCATTTTTACTATCTCTGCAAGTCAAAAGAACAAAAAAGTGATGTTGTTCAACTTTTTAGCGCAGAGAAGAACGAAAATCAAACGGGTATGATCTTGCTTGCCTCTGCACCTTTGAATGGAAATAAGGATTCTCAACTCATATTAAAAATCGAAGCAAAGGGAAAACAATTTGCATTTTACTATGGAACCGATGAGAATAAACTGAATCTTCTTAAGGATAATGTCGATGCAACCTTTTTGAGCATACGAAATGCATGGGGATTTGTCGGGAACGTTTATGCACTCTACGCTACCTCACTTGGGATTTTGTCTCACAACAACGCAATCTTCGATTGGTTTGAATATTGCGGCAACGACGAAGTGTATCATGTTCAACATTAATAAATGAGGTGTGTTTTGAAAATTAAAAGTTATTTCACAATTGCCTTCGGAATTTTTTTTCTCTTTAATTCCCATCTCGATGCACAACAATTTATCTTGTCGAAAGATGGTTCTTTTGCTGTAAAAGGGTGTGAAGTTCTGATATTTAATAATTGGTATGATGGTGATTTTAGTGACGCTAAGATTGCCGGTATTGAAATGATTCACCACGGAGTTCGTACAGTGACCAACGGCGATGTTCGACTTCATTCTACCCCTGCTCAGTGGGATGCAATACCCCAGCTTCAAGAACGTATTGTTAGTACTGATCGAAATGAAGTGATAGTAAAGCTTCGTTACCCACAATTTAATTTCGATTATTCCATACGTGCAAAAGCCGAATCAAAGTATCTTTCTATTACAGTTGAACTAGACAAACCAATTCCCTCAGCGCTTGTTGGTAGAGCTGGACTCAATCTGGAATTTCTACCTGCTACATACTTTGAAAAGGGATTTTTGTTTGACTCGACGCCTGGTGTTTTTCCTCAGTATCCTACCGGACCGATGGCGCTTGGGGAAAAGGATACAATCGAGGTTAAACCTCTTGCCCACGGAAAGAATTTTGTTGCTGCCCCGGATGACCCACAACATCGGATTAACATTGCATCGCAAAATGGCGAACTTTATTTATACGATGGAAGAAACGTTGCACAGAATGGTTGGTTCGTATTACGCCAATTGCTGCCAGCAAATAAAAAAGGTGTTGTTGTCGAGTGGCATCTTTCGGCAGCTGTCATTCCAAATTGGAAGCGAGAACCGGTAGTGTTATTCTCACAAATTGGATATTATCCTACACAATATAAAGAAGCGCTCATCGAACTCGATGCTGAGGATACAATAACGACAGAGCCATTGAAAATATATCAAGTTAATCCCGATGGAATGACCGACTGTGTGTACTCATCCGTCCCAAAGCAATGGGGAAAATATTTAAGATACAATTATCTTTCGGCAGACTTCAGTAACGTCTCGCAAGAAGGTTTATATTATTTTGAATATCGTGGGAAGCGGACGAATGTTTTCCGAATTTCGAACAATGTCTATGATGATATAGCGCATGCTACAGTTGATGTGTACTTTCCGGTACAAATGGATCATATGTATGTACGGGAAGCGTATCGTGTGTGGCATGGTGCAGCGCATCTCGATGATGCGCTACAAGCACCGGCAAACCATGTTCACTTCGATCTTTATGCACAAGGACCAACGCTCGATTCACCTTTTCAGCCGTTCCAGCACATTCCTGGATTGAATGTCGGCGGCTGGTTCGATGCAGGTGATTTTGATATTCGAACACAAACGCACTATTCGGTAGTTCAAACTCTTGCCCACGTGTGGGAAGATTTTAAGCCAATGCGGGATGAAACATACATTAATCAAAAGAATCGGTATGTAGAAATTCATCGCCCCGATGGAATTCCCGACGTTGTGCAACAAGTAGAACATGGTACAATTGCACTGGTCGCTCAATTTAGAGTATTTGGGCATGCAATTCCTGGAATCATCGACGGCTCTTTACATTCCTATACTCACCTTGGCGATGCTGCTTCGCAAACCGATAATAAACAATACTCGCCGCAACTGAAGCCATTCGAAACAGTTTGTGATAGTAGTGGTAACTTCGATGACCGATGGGCATTTACAACAAAGACAAGCGCTCTTAACTATGGTTCCATTGCAGCCCTTGCCGCTGCAAGCAGGGTTTTGAAAGGATATAATGATTCGCTGGCAAATGAATGTTTGTCAATTGCTAAGAGCGTGTGGGATGAAGAGCATTCGCATCCACCTATTATCTTTAACTATGGAAATACAACGGGTGGATTTTTGCCTATTGAAGAAATAAACGCTACAACTGAACTACTTTGTTCAACGAAGGACGATCGTTATGCTCGACGAGTAAAAGAGATCATAATGTCGAACGATACGCTCTTTTCGATCTTTATTCCGTATGTAGTTCGTGCATACTCGTTTCTCGATGCCGAAACACAAAAGATATTCTCTGATCGTGTAAAAGGATTCTATGGTAATAATTTTACAAAATTCTTCCGTAATCCATTTCGAGTGCCTATTACAAGAAGAGGGTGGGCAGGAAATGGAGCGGTATTGAATTATGGAATTACAAATTATTCTCTCTATAAAGTATTTCCCGATCTTATTGATAAGGAAAATGTAGTAAGGGCTTTGCAATATGTAACGGGTTTGCATCCGGGCTCAAATATTTCGTTTGTGTCAGCAGTAGGAACGGTTTCGAAGAAAATTGCTTATGGAAATAATCGCGCCGATTTTACTTTTATTGCTGGTGGAGTTGTGCCTGGCGTTTTGATCTTAAATCCCGATTTCCCGGAAAACAAAGAAGATTGGCCATTCTTCTGGGGAGAGAATGAGTACGTCATCGGCGCTGCAGCAAACTACGTCTACCTTTCTTATGCTGCAAAAAGCTTGATGGATTCGCAACTTGATTCGAGAAAATGATTCAAAAGATTTTTTCTGAAATGATAGTGTTTTAATCTATAAAGGAACCAACTCCTCCATTGAGCGTCTATATTTTCAATGAAAGCTCTTTAGAAAATATAGAGAATGGAGGAGTGAGTGAATTCACTGGCTGCTGTAGCAGATAATATCGTTGGAGTTCGTGCAAGAACTTTAGTATCTTTTGAACAACCGGAGCAAGGCATGAGCACAACGATGAATAAAGAGAAAGAAAATGAAGGCAATGACTTTTCGTCTCTGCCTCTGGCAGAAATCCGAAAACTCACCGATTATCAATTAATAAAAAGTTTTCAAGAAGGAAACGAAGGCGCTTTCCGATTTCTTGTTGAACGTTATCAGAATCGAATACAAAATCTTTTTTATTCGATTTTCAGAGATCGGGATTATGCCGAAGATCTCGCTCAAGAAGTTTTTATTAAGGTGTACCGAGCTTTACCAAATTTCCGATTCGAATCTTCATTTTATACATGGCTCTACCGAATTGCAGTGAATAAGAGTCGTGATGAAATGCGTCATCGGAAACTGCAGCGCTTCTTTTCATTTGAGCAGCTCGATGATGGCGCAGAAGCTGAACTTCAAGCTCGACTTGCCACTTTACCGCAAAATCGTGATGATGAAGAAATTATTGCTCTTGGGCTTAAGATGGTTCCAGAGCCTTTTAAATCTGCGGTCATTTTAAGAGATATCGAAGGCTTATCTTATGAAGAAATTGCTGATATACTTCATTGTGAATTAGGTACGGTTAAATCAAGAATTGCGCGAGGTAGAACTGCGCTTCGAAATGCTATAAAACCGTTATTGGAGGAAACACGCCTATGAAGAAATTGGTAAAGAATGCAATTTCCGAAAAACTTTCTCTTTACATCGATGGACAGCTAACAGAAGATGAAACAAAGGAAGTCGAATCCTTATTACAATCGGATCCACTTCTTCAAGAGGAATTCAAAGAGTTACTTCGATTGAAACAGATGCTGTCGTCTCAACCGCGTCTTGAACCAAGCGTTGCATTTTGGGCTAAACTCTCTCAACGACTCGAGAATGAACATCGTCAGCAACGTCGTTCCTTTCCATCTCTTTTTGGATCGTTTCATCCAGCGCTTGTCGTAACTGCTATGGGTTGTATGGTTGTGCTTGGCATTGTGCTTTACTCCGTTTACTTCGATAAGACAACAACAAAAGAACAAGTATCGGCTTCACGGCAGAAAAATCTTTTGCCGCTTTTTACATCTATTAGTAAAGATGAGGCGCTGCGATTTTCTTTTTTAGGTTTGTTGCCAATCGATCAAAAGAATCAAACTACGATTGAGGTTGATGAACCTACGCAAAAGTGTTGCCGAATCAAAGTGAGTAAATCATCTCAACAGAAGGCAGTGCAATTAACAATGGATCGTTTTGTCGCTGAGATTAAGCCAACGCCTGAACAAAAACAGGTCATTGATAGTTTATTACAAATTGCCCAACAGCGTATTTGCACATCATTATTTGTTGGAGAAGATAAGGCGCTTGCGATCGATCCCTCGCTTCCTCAGTTCAATAGAATGGTGGTTTCCGGAATTACTTCCACTTTGCATCCTGAACAGAGAACAAAAATGGAACGACTTCTCGCATCTTTTCAAACGCCGACGTATGTTCGAGATGAAGCATCAAAAGGTGTGGCAAGTTCCGATGCTGGTCTTAAACAATTTCCAAAAGTTACTCATAACCGAACATTCGTTGTTATCACTCCTGATACTATACTTTATTCCGATATGCAAGTCGATATGGATAGCCTTCTCGATCTATGGCAGGAACGAATTACTGATATGGAAATTGAAAGACAGCAACTCATCGAACAATTTATTCAGCAAGACTTTAGTACATTGCGCCGCAGGAATGTAGCCCAAGTATCCTCCGGCTTGGGTTCTACAAATGAATTTCAGATTGAGGTTTCTCCGGAAATTCAAGCGCCTGCTACAGCAACCAAAAAACTTGGACTTACCATATTGCCTTCCGATTCTCCTTCGCAAGGGAGTCGTTAGACGTATTTCTGTACGCAGAATTCTTTTGCATAAGATTGTCGTAGCGCAATTATATTGCAACATTCGGTAATAGCGTTTCACACATTCGTCGGGAAATGTATATTCCCTTTGCTTCTTTTTCCCCAACTCATTGCATTTCAAACATCGCTTTAGTATTTTTAAAAAACCACAATGAGAGTACAAATTCTAATTCAAAATGGAGTACAAAAAAGAGGATTGTTATAACCCAGCAAATGGGTTAGTAAGTAGTGTTTTTAATAGCCGAATTGTCTCCAAATTTGAATCTACTCTTTCCAATTTTTCAAAACCCACAAAGGAATAAAAAGGTTATGCTAGTTACAATTTTAAAAATAGCCTTTTTAATTCCGGTCACGCTAATCTTATCGTTAATTGCGCTTATTAGCATTCCAATTGAGCATACGGGCAAGTTGTTTCGTTGGAGCGCAGCGACATGGTCAAAAATTATTTTGAAGACTTTTGGTATCAGGCTTCACGTGTACGGATTGAATAATATCGATCTCTCGAATCACTATATCTATGTATCGAATCATGCGAGCATGTTTGATATTCCGGCGGTGTTAGCTGCGATTCCGAATGATGTCAATTTGGTGTTCAAGAAAGAATTGGTTCACGTTCCAATTTGGGGGTGGGCGTTGCGCTATGGACATTTTATCATGATCGATCGCTCGAATCCTCGTGCAGCAATCGAAAGTCTTGAACGTGCTGCAAAGACCATACAGAAAGGGAAATCGGTATTACTTTTTGCAGAAGGTACGAGAACGGTAGACGGAAAACTGCAACCATTTAAACGTGGTGCGTTTGAACTTGCATTTAAGTCTCGCTCGCCAATTGTACCTGTAACAATAAATAATACGTTCAGTATTTTGCCAAGAGGATCGCTCAATATTAAGCCGAGAGACATCGAGGTAATTCTTGATACGCCAATTCCAGTTGACGGCGTTTCGGATAAGAAAAGTGAAAAAGAGCTGATGGATCGAGTTCATAAAGTCATCGAACAACATTATCGAGAACAGGAAAGGTAAAATATGTCAGTAACAATTCGCGATGTTGAATATATTGCCGAGCTGGCGCGGTTGGAATTTTCAGATGAAGAGAAGAAAATTCTTACACAGCAAATGAATCAAATATTAGAATATATGGAGCTTCTCAATACAGTGAATACAGATTCAGTAGAGCCGCTTTCCCATGTTTTAGAACTGAAGAATGTATTTCGAGAAGACAATATGAAGGAAAGTATTCCAACGGAAGAGGCATTGAAGAATGCGCCTTCCCATACGGATGAATTTTTCAAAGTTCCGAAAGTTATTGGAGAAAAGGAATAATGTCGAGGGAAGTTGTTATTGGAGTCATTCCAGCGCGCTATGCTTCACAACGATTGCCAGCAAAGCCGCTTCTTGATTTAGAAGGCAAGCCGATGGTTCAACGCGTCTACGAACAAGCAAAAAAATCTAAACTTCTCAATCGTGTAATCGTAGCTACAGATGATGCGCGTATTGTTTCGGCCGTCAAAGGTTTCGGCGGCGAGGCGATTCTTACTCCCGCAACAATACAGAGCGGAAGCGACAGAGTTGCTGCCGTTGCAGAGAACATCGAAGGCGATATCTACATTAACATCCAAGGAGACGAACCGCTTATTCCCCCTGAAATGATCGATGAGGCAATTACATTGTTACTCAATGATGCAAATGTTAAAGTCGGTACATTGGCGCGTGAAATAGCAACAAGTGAAGAGTTATTCGATCCAAATATTGTGAAAGTGGTCTGTGATCGAACGATGAACGCTCTTTATTTTTCCCGTTCCCCGATCCCCTTTGTACGAGATGCAAAGGAACGGAATGAATGGCTGCAATACTCGACGTTTTACAAGCATATTGGTTTGTATGCATACCGTAATAATTTTTTAACAGCTTACTCGCAATTACCGAAATCCAAACTCGAGGAAACTGAAAAGCTCGAACAACTACGTATTTTGGAAAACGGCTATTGCATAAAAGTTGGTGTTACAAATTATGATAGTATCTCAGTCGATACAATCTCTGATGCGGAAAGAGTAAAAGAAATTATCCGAAGACAATCTATTTAGAGAGAGAACAGCATGGCTAAATCACAGGTAAAATATATTTTTGTAACTGGCGGCGTTGTTTCATCGTTAGGGAAAGGGATTGCCGCCTCGTCGTTAGGAATGCTTCTCAAAGCTCGCGGCTTACGCGTTACCATCGTGAAGTGCGATCCGTACATCAATGTTGATCCGGGTACGATGAATCCGTTTCAACATGGCGAAGTGTATGTAACAGAAGATGGAGCTGAGACGGATCTTGACCTTGGGCACTATGAGAGATTTCTCAACGAGAATATGAATCGTGCCAATAATATAACTTCTGGGCAGGTGTACAATGAGGTCATTAGTCGAGAGCGACGAGGCGATTATCTTGGAGCGACGGTTCAAGTTATTCCCCACATCACCGATGAAATAAAAAATCGTATTAAGAATGTTGCTCGAAGTGGGAAGTACGATGTTGTGTTGGTAGAAGTTGGAGGTACCGTCGGCGATATCGAGAGCCTACCGTACCTCGAAGCGCTAAGACAAATGATGTTCGAAGTTGGTAAAAGGAATGCCATTAGTATCCATGTAACGCTTGTGCCGTATATTAGCTCTGCTGGTGAAATAAAAACGAAGCCGACTCAACATAGTGTAAAAACCTTGCTCGAAATTGGAGTTCAACCGGATATACTCATTTGTCGAACGGAGCGTCCACTCTCAAAAGAAATTCGCGAGAAGATAGCGTTGTTCTGTAATGTAGAGACTGAAGCTGTTATCGAAGGCAGAGACGCCGCATCAATTTATGAAGCGCCGTTATATTTTGAAGAAGAAGGACTTCCGCAAATTGTAATCAGGAAACTAAATCTTCAATGCGGAAAACCAAATCTTAAACAGTGGAATCAGTTTATCAATAAGATTCGACATCCAAAAGGCGAGGTTCACATTGCTGTCTGCGGAAAGTACACCGATTTGAAAGATGCATATAAGAGTATTTCGGAAGCATTTATTCATGCGGGTGCAGCGAATAACGTAACGGTGCATCTGGATTGGATTCGCGCTGAGGATGTGGAAGAGTATGGTCCTGAGCGTTATTTAAAAAATGCGAAAGGTCTCTTAATTCCATGGGGATTTGGTAATCGTGGAATAGAAGGGAAGATCGCTGCAATTCAATATGTGCGCGAGCATCAAATTCCTTTCTTTGGAATCTGTCTTGGATTACAGTGTGCCATCATTGAGTTTGCGCGTAATGTCTGTGGAATGAAAGACGCCAACAGCACTGAATTCAGGAAGACGAAACACAATGTTATTGATATGATGCTGGAGCAAAAAACCGTTCGGAATTTAGGAGGCACAATGAGACTTGGCGCATATCCCTGTACAATTCAAAAGGGAACAAAAGCGTATGTCGCCTATGGTCGAGAAATGGTTACCGAACGTCATCGGCATCGTTACGAAGTAAACAATAAATTCCGGAAACGTCTCGCGGATGCTGGAATGGTTTTCAGTGGAACGTTTGTCAATAACGATCTTGTGGAAATTATTGAGTTACCGATTCATCCTTGGTTCGTTGCAGTGCAATTTCATCCAGAATTGAAATCGAGGCCTGTTGCTCCGCATCCGCTGTTCCGAGAATTTGTAAAAGCTGTTATCCATTTTTCTGAAGAACAAAGTTCAACCAAAATTGTGCAACGGAAGAAGTAAATAAAAATTTTCTATAATTGGAGGCAATGTATGTTGCAGAAACATTTTGTAAGTCCAGCATGGCTATGGACGTCAGCGCTAATGTTGTTTTCCCTTTCCTGTTCAGCGCCGCAACCAATACAAAAACAAAATGACGGTTTCTTTACTCCTTATAGCGATAAGTACGCTTCTGGAACTGCAGAAAAATATTATTCGCTAAAAGAACGGAAAGTGAGAAAAGAACATCGAGAGCTTATTCAATTCTTTGAGTCTTTTCTTTCTCAGCAAGATGCACAGCTAAATAGCATAGAGAATCGCCTTCAATGTAAGACTGAAACTCAATCGGCATCCTTCAAGCAGAACGAACTTTATGGTAGAAGAATCAGAGAAGATGACGGTGAAAATCTCGCAATGCTTATGGATAATCAAATTCAACGATTGAAGGCGATTGAAGCGAAAGTAATTGAAGTTACATCGCAGCCCGCTATCGTTTCTGTGGCAACTCAAGAAAAAAAATTAGCGGTGGATACATTAACATACGAGCAAGCAATTCGTCTCTACTATGAGCGGCGATACACGGAAGCATTACAAATTTTTCAGACTCTCCTTGCAAATGGAGTTTCGGAATCATTGGTGGACAATTGTTATTTCTGGTCGGGAGTTTGTTACTTCCAGCGAGGAAGAATTGGAGCAGCGATTTCTTCGTTTCTTACCGTTACCAAATTCCCATCTTCCGATAAAAATGAATCGGCTCTTTTTATGCTCGGGCAATGCTATGAACGTTTAGGGAATGTAAAACTTGCTCAGTCTATGTTCCAAACTTTGTTGGAGAAATATCCGGAAACAACATTAAGAGGCGTAGCAGAACAAAAGTTGCTTGCGATTCGTTAACTATATAGTTTGCAGTTAGCGCTTTCTTCGAGTTGGATTTGTTGGTTCAGCAGAAATCCCTTTGTTCTGTGAAGCTGGAGAATGTTCTATTTGATTTTGCTTCTCTTCTTGTGTAAGATTTTCAAGAGCGATGTTTGAAAGTAATTTTCTGAGCTCTGCAATATCTTTTTGATATTTCTTTACAAATGATAGGAGATAGAAACCTAGTGCAAACACGGAGACAATGAGAGCAATAATTAGAAAAACGATCCATGGATTTGTCTTTGAAGTTTCCTCTTCCGCAATCTGCAGTTTCAATGAATCAACTTGCTGAGTAAGATAATGGATCTGCGCTTCGTGTTGTTCAATTTGCTGAATGAAACTTGCTATAGAATCGTTGGATTGATGATGATAGAAGACAATAGGAATTGGAGGTTCATGCGGAGGCGTGTTATCTTGCGAATATCCGACGAAAGGGAAGAAAAATATTATCGTTGCTGTGAAAGCCTGGCAAATCCTTCCAAATCTTTTCATTTTTAACTCCTCATGTAACAGAATAGTTGAACCATTTATTAGAGTAAATGTAGAAAGAGACAGTGCGAAAATCAAATAGAAATATTGAAATTCGATGTCAAGTTCTCTATTTTGAACAAATTAGAAAATGAAACCAAATCCTCAATCAAAACACATGGATCTTTCTACGTATCCACTTCAGTATCTAAAAGGAATAGGACCAAAACGCTCGGCAGTCTTAGAAGAAATTGGTTTAAAATCTATTGAGGATTTGCTGCATTATTATCCGCGCGGTTATCTTGATCGCAGTCAGGTGGTGCGGATTGTGGATTTAGCATTCTATGCTCAACGCCGAACCCCGGTTACAGTTATTGCAGAGGTGTTTAGAGTTGAAGCGCGCCGAGCTCGTAAAACGAACAAGATGATTTTTTTCTTAACCGTAAAAGACGACAGCGGCTATTTGACGTGCGTGTGGTTCGAAGGGTATCAGTGGTATAAAGATGCTTTTGATATTGGCGAGGTATTAGCTCTCTCTGCAGTTCCAACTTTCGATGTGCAAGGACGTCCACAGTTTATCCATCCTCAATTCGATCGATTGAAACGTGTGGACGAGGATGAGCCGGACTGGGGAAAGCTTTTCAATACCGGCGGGATCATTCCAAAATACAGCTCGAGTGCAGCGTTAGAACGGGTTGGATTAGACAGCCGAGGTTTCCGTCGTATTCTACGAACGGCGGTTTCACTCTATGTAAATGCTGTTCCAGAAAATTTATCGAATAATCTTATCAGTAATCTTTCACTTCTTCCACGTTCGGAAGCGCTTCGTGCAATTCATTTTCCTAATAATAAGGATGAGTTAGAGCAGGCTCGTGTTCGTCTAAAATTTGAAGAACTTTTCTTTTTGCAATTGCTTTTTGCATTGCGTCGTGCAACTACTCAGCGAGAAATGCGCCTGTTTGAGTACAAAACCGAGTCGCTGTTTCCGCGTACTCTTGTAAATTCATTGCCCTTTTCTTTAACGAATGCGCAGAAACGCGTACTTCGTGAAATTGTAACGGACTTGCGATCTCCGCATCCTATGAATCGATTGCTTCAAGGCGATGTGGGAAGCGGGAAGACAATCGTTGCTCTTTTAACTGCTCTTATGGCAATTGATAGCGGATTGCAAGTTGCATTTATGGCGCCAACAGAAATTCTTGCCGAACAACATTACAGAACGATTTCAACATATCTTCAAAATATTCCTGTTACAGTTCGTATGCTTATTGGTGGGCATAAAAAAAACGAGCGAGAAACATTTTTGGAAGAACTTCGGAATGGTTCGGCAAATCTTGTTGTCGGCACTCATGCACTTGTAGAAGAAGGAGTTACTTTCCAAAAATTAGGGCTCGTCATTATTGACGAGCAACATCGTTTTGGGGTAATGCACAGGGCAACACTCCGCGCAAAAGGTACAACGCCGGATGTTTTAGTAATGACTGCGACGCCAATTCCGCGGACACTTGCAATGACGCTCTATGGCGATTTAGATGTATCAGTCATTGACGAGATGCCTGCAAATCGAAAGCCAATTCGTACTGCGCTTCGTACCGAGCGTGATAAGCCAAAAGTGTATGCGTTTCTCCGTGATGAAGTTCGGCGCGGGAGACAGGCATACATTGTTTTTCCTTTAATTGAGGAATCTGAGAAAGTTGATCTCAAGGCTGCAAAAAAAGAGTATGAACGATTGCAGAATGAAGTATTTTCTGATCTCCGACTTGGATTGCTCCATGGAAAGTTGAAAACGCAAGAAAAAGATGAGGTCATGCAAAAATTTAAAAATCGAGAGTATGACATTCTTGTCGCCACGACAGTGATCGAAGTGGGAATCGATGTGCCAAATGCTACAGTTATGATGATTGAAAATGCAGAACGTTTTGGACTCGCTCAGCTCCATCAGTTGAGAGGCAGGGTTGGGCGCGGCGCTGATCAATCGTACTGCATTCTCATTGCAGATTATGAATGGTACGATAAGCATCGGAAAGGAAAAGATGCGCTTGAAGTTTGGGATGAAAAAGAAAAAGCCCGGAAACGGCTCGAAACAATGGTATCGACAACAGACGGATTTAAAATTGCCGAGGTCGATTTGAAACTTCGGGGTCCTGGTGATATTTTTGGCACTCGTCAAAGCGGAATGCCGGAATTGAAGATTGCAAATATAGTTGAAGATGTACAGTTGTTAGATATTGCAAGGAAAGAAGCCTTTAAACTTATGGACGATGACCCACATCTTCGTAGCGACGAAAATGCACCGATTCGTACTCATTTTGAAAAAAATTATAAAGAGTACATCGAATTGGGAAAAATTGGATAATCCATCCTCTTTTTTTCGCAGTAGACTTTGTAAATATTTTGCAGATTTATTAACTTATAATTGTATCAGAATTCGATGGTAGGTTATAGAGTAGTAGCCAACGGAATGAACATTAACCTGCCAATCCAGTAGATGTGAAATTCCGCAGGGTTCTACCTCACTTTACCAACACGAATTATCAACAAAATTCAAATCGACAGCTTCAGAAGGATTTTTCCAAGCAATTGAAAGAATCTTCAATTTTTTAGTCGGTGGATTTTTATTAAGAAATTTTTTGGACTTAACTTTATTGTAGAGAATGGAAAAAATAAAAGATGAAGAAAATTGAATATAAATGGATTGCTCTTTCGTGTACAAGTCTCGGAGCGCTTTTTTCTGTTTTGAGTGGAAGTACACTGCTTATAGCTCTTCCTGTCATTATGAAAGATTTGCACGTCAGCATGAATGTCATCATCTGGACAATTATGATTTACATGCTTGCTATTACCATTTTTGTCCCCTCGATAGGAAGAGTTGCGGATATGATTGGGAGAAAGATGCTCTATGTTTGGGGCTTTATTATTTTTACGATTGGCTCGGTATTGTGCGGACTTTCGAATACAGGCTGGGAATTGTTATTATTCCGATTGGTTCAATCCATTGGAGGAGCATTACTTGTAGCAAATAGTGCGCCTTTGATTACAGATGCATTCCCTAAAGGCGAACTTGGCATGGCTCTCGGAATCAATAGTATGATCATCAATATCGCAAGTGTGATTGGTCCAATTCTTGGTGGATTACTTATTCACGCAGGATGGAGATACATATTTTTTATCAACTTACCGATTGGATTGATAGGCTCGATATGGGCATGGATTCAACTGAAGGAGCTCGATGTCCTTCCAGCAAAGCAAAAATTTGATTGGGGCGGAGCAGCTACATTTACAATTGGAATGACGACATTATTGCTGGGATTGACGCTCGGCGGATTTTTTGGCTGGAGCAGTACATTGGTAATTGGTTTGTTTGTTGCTGCTGTAACCTTTTTGAGTTTATTTCTTTTTATCGAGAGTAAAGTCGAACAGCCAATGCTCGATCTCACATTATTTAAGAAAAGAATTTTAGCCTTTGCATTGAGCAGCAATCTTCTCAATGGAATTGCTCGAGGCGCAATTACATTTCTCCTCGTGTTTTATTTTCAAGGAGTAAAATCAATTGAACCGATGATAGCGGGAGTTCTGCTTGCGCCATTTGCCCTTTCGATGATGATAATGGCTCCAATTAGCGGACGACTTTCGGACAAATATGGCTCGAGGGAGTTGAGTTCTGTCGGACTTCTTATCTCTGCAATTGGCTTAATTGGAATGATGAGAATTACGGCGGATACATCGGTTGTAGAATTATGTATATGGATGTTTATTTCTGGTTTAGGCTCCGGGATGTTTGTCTCGCCGAATACAAGCGCTATTATGGGGGCGGTGCCAGTCGAACGGCGCGGAATTGCTGCTGGTGTGAGGACGATGATGAATAATGCGGGAAGCGTCATTAGTATCGCTCTTTCGATGGCGATTATCTCTTCGAGTATCGATCCAAGAACAATGCAAGGGTTGTTTTCCGGTCTCCATGTTGGTTCGGAAGGAATAGCCATCGAAAAATTTGTTTCAGGACTGCGGATGGCTTTTACAATTTCATTTATTATTAGTTTGATTGCAGCGGTCATATCCTATATGAGAGGACCGAAAGAACAATGAGGAATTTCTAAAATGTTATTCCATCGAATTGTATTCCTAATATTTTTATAGGAGACATTAAAATGAGTAATTCACCATTCATTATTGCTATTAACCGTCAATTAGGGAGTGGAGGATCTTTTATTGGTCAGCAGATTGCGAGGAATCTTAATCTCTTTTATGCGGATCGAGAGATCATTCGTGAGGCGGCGGAGAAGCTTTCTCTTATGGAAGAAGATTTAGAATCGCACGACGAAAAAAAAGATTCGTTCTGGCGATCTTTCTTTAAGCTCTGTGCGTTCAGCGATCCGGATGCATATATTCCGCCAAAACCCATTGCGCCAACAGATCGAAAATTGTTCGAGATAGAATCGGAAATTATCAGGCGCATTGGGCAGGAGCGTTCAGCAGTAATTATTGGTCGATGCGGCTCATACGTGCTTCGGGATCATCCAAATCTTGTGAGTATGTTTATCTATGCCGATACAGAGTTTAGAAAAAAACGAATTCAAGAAATTCAGAATGTCTCGGAAGAAGCGGCTGGGAAAATGATTGCCCAAAGTGATAAAGAACGAGCTCTTTATTACCGTACCTTTACCGGAGAGGAATGGACAGATTTGAGGCAATATGATTTATCACTCGAAACGAGCAAAATTGGACTCGATAAAGGTGTAGAGTTTATTCTAAAATATCTCGAATACCGGGGAATCCCATCTTAAAAAATTCCAAAACATTGGGTGTGAGATTTTAGCGTTGATAAGAGGTATCTGTTTGATTAGGAAATATCTCTGTCCAGTTACCGAGTCGCCGATGTATCGAGACAATCACACTAATCGAATTTTTTGGCAACGATTTTAATATAAGGGCTGTCTTTATGGAAAAAACGTTACCAATCCATGCCTTTTTCAATTTTTCTAACAATTTTTTTCTTTTTGAATAATTTGTGTGGAAATAGAGTTCTTCAATTCTATGTAAAGCATTTCTACAAAATTATACGTATTTGTAATGGCGTTCTATTATAACGCTTTAAAATGTTTTGTACCGTTGAATTACATTCTCTCCTTGTTTAGTGCGCTGTTCATTTTGTTTCTTTAAAAATATTCGTACTTTATAACCAAGAAAAATTGTGGAAGTGAAAATACCTGGTCATTTAATAGCGCATAATTTAATTTTTTACTGTAAGGTTATTGAAAATAATTTATAAAGTAGAGCATAGAGTCAGTTACTTTTCAAAGGATAACTGAAAGAACCAAAAAGTTCTAAATATTCACCAATTTTCGACCCGGGTAATTTTCATACTTCTACAATGACGTAGGGAAACAATAATTATGGTAGAAAACGTCAAAGAAGTAAAAAGCTCATCTTTAACAGAAACAATTTTGCAAGCAACAAGCATTGATATCGACCGGTGTTATCAGTGTGGAAAGTGTTCGGCTGGTTGTCCTGCAGCAACTGCGATGGACTTGAAACCAAGCGTTCTACTTCGTCTTCTTCAGACGAAGAACGAAAAAAATGATCTCAAAGTACTGCAGAGCTATACAATCTGGCTATGCCTTTCTTGCCACACCTGTGTAACGCGTTGTCCAATGGATATCGACCTTCCAACAATTATGGATGTCCTGCGGAGAGAATCTTTGCAGAAAAAATTAGTCAACCCAAAAGCAAAGGACATTGTTGCTTTCCATTCTTCTTTTCTCAATACAGTAAAAAGACTTGGAAGAATGTGGGAAGTCGGAATGGTTGTTGAATACAAACTTCGCACAGGACATTTCTGGCAGGATGTTATGCTTGCTCCTTCAATGGTATTGAAAGGGAAACTTTCGTTATTACCGCCGAAACGCATTTCAAGGCGAAAGCTTTTTAGTGCAAAGAAGCAGAAGGAGGCGGCATGAAAGTTGGACTTTATCATGGCTGTTCTCTCGAAGCATCGTCCCGAGAATATCTTGAATCTCTGCGGGCAATTGCTCCAGCATTGAAATTAGAACTCGAGGAAGTTCAGAACTGGAATTGCTGCGGCGCAAGTTCTGCTCACGCAATGGATCATATCCTTGCGTTATCGCTTCCTGCTGAAACTCTCGCTCAAGCTGAACAACAATCAATGAAGGAGGTTCTGGTTCCCTGCGCGGCGTGCTATGGACGTCTCGCAGCTACAAAAGCTGAGTTAGCAGAGAATCAAACTTTGAAACAGCAGATATCTGAACGAATAGAAATGCCTTATGCCGGCTCGACGGAAATTCTTACAATTCTCGATATTCTTGACAAAGTTCTCACTGCAGATGTTGTAAAATCATTCCCCCAAAAATTTTCACACAAAGTAGTTTGTTACTATGGCTGTCTTTTAGTGCGTCCGCCGAAAATTACGAAAGCTCAACGAGTCGAAGATCCATTGATGATGGAAGATATTTTGAAACGTATCGGCGCTCAACCTTTGGATTGGGGAATGAAAACAGAATGTTGTGGCGCGAGTTTTTCGATTACGCGTACCGATCTTGTAGGAATGATGAGCGGAAAAATTATTGAAGATGCAATTTTACGTGGAGCGGAAGCTATTATCGTTGCGTGTCCAATGTGCCAATCTAATTTAGATATGCGTCGTCAAGCAATCGAGAAGGCGATGGGAAAGCGGTATTCGATTCCTGTGCTCTTTATTACACAAGCGATTGGGCTTGCGCTGGGACTTGATTCTTCTGCTCTTGGATTGAAGCGGCATTTCGTTCCGGTATCGCTATTAGAAAATCAAGAAGCGAAAGCTGTTGCTACCGGTAAATCATCATAGAAAGTAGAGATGGTTCTATGTCACGTATTGGAGTTTTTGTTTGTCATTGTGGTGAAAATATAGCAGCAACGGTTGATTGCGAAAAGGTTGCAAAAACTTGCGCAAAAATACCGGGAGTGGTGTACAGCGTCGATTATAAATATATGTGTTCCGACCCTGGACAAAATCTTATTCGAGAAGCAATTAAAGAAAAAAAATTAACCGGCGTTGTTGTTGCAGCGTGTTCGCCTCGGATGCATGAGCCAACCTTCCGACGCGCTTGTGCCGAAGCTGGATTGAACCCTTATCTCTGCGAAATGGCAAATATTAGAGAGCAATGTTCGTGGGTTCATCCAAAGAGCAAGGCGACCACTCAAAAGGCAATTGATATTATTTCCACTCTTGTTGCAAAAGTAAAACGGAACCGAGCGCTATTTCCAATTCAAGTTCCTGTTACCAAAACTGCTCTGGTCATTGGCGGAGGAATCGCCGGTATTCAGGCGGCTCTCGATATAGCAAACTCTGGACATAAAGTTGTGCTCGTTGAACGTGAGCCATCAATCGGCGGTCATATGGCACAGCTTTCGGAAACTTTTCCAACGCTCGATTGTTCACAGTGCATCCTGACGCCGCGAATGGTTGAAGTTGCTCAACATCCAAATATCACTCTTTACTCTTATTCAGAAGTGGAGAGCTTAAGTGGATTCATTGGAAATTTTACCGCTCGCATTCGGAAAAAAGCCAAGAGCATCGATGAAAAACTTTGTACGGGTTGTGGCGAATGTATGAATGCCTGTCCGATAAAGAAAAATCCAAGTGAATTCAATATGGGATTGGGAACGCGTCCAGCTATTTATATTCCGTTTCCTCAAGCTATTCCTAATAAACCGGTTATCGATCGTGAACGATGTACATATTTCCGAACAGGAAAATGTCGCTTCTGTGAAACGAAATGTCCAGCGCAAGCAATTCGATTCGATCAGAAGGATGAGCTCATTGATATTCAGGTTGGAGCTGTCGTCGTTGCAACAGGATTTAATGTTGTTGGCACATCGTTCTTTCCAGAATATGGATACGGAAAGTATAAAGATGTCATTACGGGATTGCAATTCGAGCGACTACTTTCAGCATCAGGTCCGACGCTCGGCGAGTTGAAGCGTCCGTCCGATGGTTCGACGCCAAAGAAGATTGCTTTTATTGCTTGCGCTGGTTCTCGCGATCCTGCAAAAGGAATTGAGTATTGTTCAAAAATTTGTTGTATGTATACAGCGAAGCATGCAATGCTTTACAAACATAAAGTTCCAGATGGCGATGCGTATGTATTCTACATGGATATTCGTGCAGGCGGAAAAGGTTACGATGAATTTGTCCGCCGTGCAATCGAAGAAGATCATGTTAATTATATTCGCGGTAGAGTTTCGCGTATTTATGAAAGAAATGGTAAACTCATAGTCTGCGGCGCGGATACATTGCTCGGCGCAGAACCAGTTGAAATCGAAGCCGATATGGTTGTACTTGCTACGGCAGGAATTGCAAATCAAGGAGCTGAAGAACTTGCTCAATCTCTTCACATTAGTTACGACCACCATCAATTTTTTGCAGAGGCGCATCCTAAATTGCGTCCAGTAGAAACGAATACAGCCGGAATTTTCCTTGCGGGAGCATGTCAATCGCCAAAAGATATTCCTGACTCGGTCAGTCAGGCATCGGCTGCAGCGAGCAAAGTTTCAACGCTCTTCTCACAAAAAGAATTAACGCGCGAGCCGGTTGTCGCTGTTATCAATAGAACTGCGCCGCCGGTCTACTCGACTTGCGTTGGATGCTTTATGTGTCAATCGGCATGTCCGTTCAATGCAATCGAGCGTGAGGAAATTCGAACTCGAGATGGAAAGCTGATTAAGACAGTCGCAAGAGTAAATCCTGGATTATGTCAGGGATGCGGAACTTGCGTTGCTCTCTGTCGTTCAAAATCAATTGACTTGCAAGGCTTTAGTAATGAACAAGTGTATGCAGAAGTTACGGAGTTGTTTGCGTGATGGAAAATGAATCCTTTGAACCAAAAATTGTAGCGTTTGTTTGCAATTGGTGCACGTACGCCGGCGCCGATCTCACCGGCACAAGCAGAATAAAGTACGCAACGAATGTTCGCATTATTCGATTCCCGTGTACTGGAAGAATCGATTACAATCTTATCCTAAAAGCGTTTGAACGCGGCGCCGATGGCGTCATTGTCTCTGGCTGCCATCCAAATGATTGCCACTATACGTCTGGAAATTTCCATGCACGCCGACGATGGATTGTCTTTAGAGGTTTATTGGAATATATGGGAATCGATCCCAGAAGAATTATTTTTTCATGGGTTTCGGCTGCCGAAGGCGCAAAATGGGCTGATGTTGTGAATAGAGCGGTTACCGAAGTACGTCAATTGGGACCTGCGAAAGAATTCAATGAGATGAGAAAATCTCAAGCGTTTGAATTTCGCAGTGTGTAACTTCTTTGCTATGGATTGAGTGAAATTTCTATGAATCAATTAAATCAAATTGCAAAAGAACTTCTGACATCTCAAAAAGTAAAACTTGTTATCGGTTATGGCGAAGGTACGGATGGACGAGTTCGTCCTGTGTTTGTGCGGAAGTCGGAAGATGCGTCGCAGCTAATCTGGGACGACCGATGCCGTCAAAATCTTGCAGTGTATCTCAACAAAACAGAAATCCGGGAAATTGGTTTTCCAATTGCTATTGTCTCGTTACCTGCAACTGTTCGTTCAATCGTACAACTTATTGCTGAACATCAGTTTCAAGTGGAAGATGTTATTCCAATTGTTCAAGAAGGCGCAAATGTTACGACAATCGAAAATAAAGAACGCTTAGAACAATATGCGGCGGCAAATCCTGTTGTATTTCCTCCTTTCGTTGTCGAGGAAATCGAAAACATTCGAAACAAAAGTGTCGAAGAGAGATTCGAGTATTGGCAGGAAGAATTGTCGAGGTGTTTCAAGTGTTACGCTTGTCGTGCGGCTTGCCCGCTTTGCTATTGCGAGCGTTGCATTACAGATGTCAATACGCCGCAGTGGGTTTGCGTTCCGCCGCATGCTATTGGTACGTTTGAGTGGCACATGAATCGTGCAATGCATCTTGCAGGAAGGTGCGTCGAATGCGGCTCGTGTACAATTGCCTGTCCTGTTGGAATTCCTATTGGATTATTGACGATGGAAGCAACTCGGATAGCAAGGGAAGAATTGGGATATGAACCAGGCATTAAATGCGATGTGCCGGCGGCATTAGCGACATTTCGACCCGATGACAAAGAATCATTTATTTTGTAAGTGTTAAGAACATTATGACATACTATACAATATCGCATAACAATCTTCTTGAGTTCTTGAAGAGTATTCGAGCGCAGGGAAAGAAACTTATCGCCCCTCAACAGCGAGAGCAAAAAATATTCTTTATGGAAACCGATGATGTCTCTTCGATTGTGTTCGATTATATTCAAACATCCATTTCTCCAAAAGATATACTTTTTCCACGAGTCGAGCCGTTGATTACTTATGAGCTTACTGCCGATGCTCTTCAAGTAAACGATAGAGCGGAACAGCTTCCATCCATTTCCACTGTTTTGTTTGGAGCGCGTCCATGCGATGCCGTCGCTTTGACAATGCTGGAGAAATTTTTCGCAGAGGAGCCTGGCGATCCATTCGTTGAAAAGAGAGCTAAGCAACTCACTGTTATTTCGGTAAGCTGTTCGAAAGCGGATAGCTACTGCTTCTGCACTTCGGTTGGCGTTTCTCCAGGCGATACGCGAGGGAGCGATATTCTTCTTACGCCGTGCGAGAACAACGAGTACTACGTTGAAGTTTTGACAGAAAAAGGGAATGATTTAGTGCAAAAATCTCAAAACCTTTTTAATAAGAGCGAGAAAAAAGAAAAAGAGAAATATCTTGCCAATGTTTCGTCTGATATTCCAGCCGAAGAAATTTCGAAGCGATTGGAAAATGCATTTAATAATCCACTGTGGAATGAAGCGTCGCTCAGGTGCATTGGATGCGGAACCTGCGCCTACGTTTGTCCGCTTTGCTCCTGCTTCGATATTGAAGATGAAGGAACGCAGAAGTGCGGTACGCGGTTGCGATGTTGGGATTCCTGTGGATTTGCTCTCTTTACGATGCACACATCGGGTCATAATCCTCGCCGAACGCAGAGCGAGCGATGGCGACAACGAGTGCTCCATAAGTTTTCGTATCTTCCGCAGCGTGTGCAGGTTTTTGGATGTGTCGGCTGCGGCAGATGCTCTCGAGCCTGTCCAGTTGATATGAATCTCAAGGAACAACTCCAGTTAATCAAAGAAGCTCTATAGCGAGTGTGTTGAAGGATGCGATTATGAGTTCAGGAAATGTTTATAAACCGTATGTAATGCAAATTGCAAAAGTAATTGATGAAGCTCCAGGAGTAAAAACTTTTCGACTTCAGTTTACAAGCGAGCGAGATCGAGAACAATTTAATTTTAAGGCAGGTCAGTTTGGGGAATACTCTGTGTTTGGCGAAGGGGAATCAACATTCTGCATTGCTTCGCCGCCGACACGGAAGGGATACATCGAATGCACTTTTCGACAAACCGGCCGTGTAACAACTGCATTGGCTCAAAAAGAAGAAGGCGATGTTATTGGCTTCCGAGGTCCGTATGGAAATATTTTCCCAATCGAGGAATGGAAAGGAAAGAATCTTCTCTTCATTGCGGGCGGTATTGCGCTGCCGCCGATGCGATGCGTCATCTGGAATGCGCTCGATTTGCGCGATTGGTTCAAGGATATTACTGTTATTTATGGCGCTCGTTCGGTTGCGGATCTGGTTTACAAATATGAACTCGAGGAATGGTACCAGCGTTCCGATATGAAGCTCGTTACGACTGTCGATCCAGGTGGAGAGACTCCAGATTGGAAAGGGAGAATAGGTTTTGTTCCAACAATTGTAGAGCAAGTGTCGCCATCGAGTCTTAATACAATTGCAATTGTGTGCGGACCGCCGGTGATGATTAAATTCACATTTCCTGTTTTAGAGAAACTGGGATTTCAACCGACGAATATTTACACAACGCTCGAGAATCGAATGAAGTGCGGCGTAGGAAAATGCGGCAGATGCAATGTTGGGCCAGTCTATGTGTGCAAAGATGGTCCGGTATTTACCTACGAGCAATTGCAACGCCTTCCCGCAGAATACTGAGGAATTATTCCTGTTTTTATAAAGGAGCAGGGATTTTTTCTCTCTGGTAAAAATTAAATCCAAATTATACAATAGAAAAAATCCGAGAAACAGGAGATGCAATTATGCTTCTCTTCAATTGGTTTTGTATTTTTCATTACAATGATGAACAAACAAGCTGAACAAAATCGTACGTTGACGCTATCGAAAGCTGAACTATTGAAACTGAGGAAGCAGTTGGGGAGACTGGAATCACAAGCTTCGGTAAAGGAAGCGCTCGATACGATTTTTTGCCAGAATATTTTTGATGTTGCTCAGTTCTTTCCAAAATCCTTTGTTGATCTTCTCTTCCTCGATCCGCCGTACAATATTCAGAAGCGATTCAATTCTCATACATTTTATAAATGTAGTAATGATGAATATGAAGAATGGTTCGAATCCTGGTTTGTAACGTTGCTGCCTCTTTTAAAACCAAATGCCTCTCTCTATATCTGTGGCGATTGGAGAACTTCGGGGATTATTCAGCGAGTGTGCGAGCGTTACGTGAAAGTTCGTAACCGAATTACGTGGGAACGCGAGAAGGGGCGCGGTGCGGTCAAGAATTGGAAGAATGCTTCGGAAGATATCTGGTTTTGCACTCTCTCAGATTCTTACACATTCAATGTAGAAGCTGTCAAGCTAAAGCGAAGAGTCCTTGCGCCGTATCGCGTCAATGGGAAGCCAAAGGATTGGATTGAAGAAGGCGATGCAAAATTTCGGCTAACTCATCCATCAAATTTATGGACAGATATTACCGTGCCGTTCTGGTCGATGCCGGAAAATACATCCCATCCAACACAAAAGCCAGAAAAATTAGTTGCAAAAATTATCCTTGCCAGCACAAATGTTGGCGATATTGTTTTCGATCCATTCCTTGGCTCAGGAACAACAGCAGTCGTTGCAAAAAAATTGCATCGTCATTTTGTTGGAGTTGAAATCGATGAAGAGTACGCTTGCCTCGCGCTAAAACGTCTTCAGATGGCAGAGCGCGACAAAACAATACAGGGATATCGGGATGGAGTTTTTTGGGAGCGGAACACGCTCTCGTCATCATAAAGGCAGTTATTGAATTTGTCTTGTATCGCCACGAAGGGTTCGAATTCTTTTCCGACACTTTTCTGCATAGAGTGAATTTGGATACTGAGCAATAAGCGATTCGTAAGTTTGAACGGCAAGCGTCGCATTGTGTAGAACGTGGTCGTAGAGGAATCCAATATTCCAGAGCGCACGATCTTTCCAGATGCTATAGGGAAGCGAATCAGCAAGGAATTGGAAGGTTGAAATAGCATCCTCAGTTCTACCTGACCGTGCGTAGAGTTCGCCAAGTTTGAGCAACGTTTCATCAATGAGCAAAGCCTGTGGATACGTACGCCGAATTGTGTTGAAGAGATTTATTGCTTTGTCGTATTTCTGCTGATGTACCAAAAAATCAGCTTGAGCAAATTTTTCGAGTGCGTCCAAAGAAGATGAGTTATTTTCCCGAATAAAAATTTTCAATTCCAGAGCATCGTTTGCAATTGGAGCAGATAGATTTTTCGTGAGAAGATCGAGGAACGAGAGCGCTGAATCGAAATGCGCTGTATAATATTGAGTACGTGCAAGCCAATAAAATCCGTAATGTTGATAGTTTACAATATTCGACCGCGTCAGAAGCCAAAAGTAACGCTGAGCTTCTTGAAAATTCTCTTTTGCAAGATACACTTCGCCAATTTTTTGCACCGCTTGAAAATAAAGCTCAGTTCCTTGCTGCAATTGGATGACATTATTGAGTGCGAAGAGAGCGGAATCAACATTATTGAACTGTTCAAAATAAATCTCACTAATATTGTACCATGCTTGAGCGGCGATATCAGAAGTTGCATTCCTGAGAGATGAATGGTACATCTTCAACGCTTCGGAATACGAAATTGGAAACGGCAGTTCACGGGAAACAGTAGCATGTTGCTCGTTCTCTTCATCGTAGAAGAGCGGTTCCTTTATTTTGCTTAGTTTATATAATGCATTTGCTAAACCAAATTGAGCTACAGATGTGGAAGGTTGCGCTGGATATAGAACAAGGTACTCGTGGTATGCAAATGCTGACGCCTCGGTATACTGTTCTTCTGCAAGACGTTGAGCGAAGCGGAGTAATTCTGCCCCATTGGCACGACTGACTTTATCGAGAGTCTTTGCTGTTTCAATAGCTTCGAATGGTTGATTCGATTCCAATTGGAGCCAGAGAAGTAATTGGTACAGCGAGCTGTTCTGTGGCGATTTCCGAATCGACTTTTGAGTAACTTGAGTAATTTTTTGTAAAGCTTCGGGTCGCAGGACAGCGGAACGCAGTCTTGATTGCACGAAGGATAAATTTTGTGGAGTCTGTTCAAGCATTTGAATGTACTCTTGAGCGCCTTCTTCGTACTGTTGAAGAGAAAGGTAAAGGATGCCAACATCATCGGCAAAGAGCGCTGGATTGTTACTTACTGTGCGTGCTTTTAAGTACGTTTGAATTGCTTTGTCATAGAGACGATGCTGGAGCATTTCCTGTGCAACGAGTTTATAGACAGTTGTATTGGAAGAAGCTTCGGAGAGTATCGCATTCCACAAAGAATCTGCTTTTCCTTCGTTACCGGAATCGTAGTAAATTCCAGCGAGAGAAATTTTAACAGGAATTTCTTTTGGATGAGTTTTGAGCCATTCCCGCGATAGCGCGATTGCTTTTTCGTACTGCTTCAGTTGACAATAACATTGAAGGAGTCCGTTGAAGTACAGAAAATTATTTGGATTGAGCGCATAAAGTTGTTCATAGAGTGGAACAGCTTGTTCCCACTGGCGCTCCTCTTTATATTGCTGTGCAAGATTGAACAATGAATATTCATTCGTTTGCTGCGCTGTGCAGATAAAAGAGAATGCAATTAAAACAAAAATGCTTTTGATTATTCGCTGAATCATTTCTCACAATATACAAAAAATTGCTATGAGGCGATGGAGAAATTTTGATCGTGAAATCGTTAGTTTATCTGTAAATGTTCTTTTATTAAGAAAATAACCAAATCAAATCAGCGTGAATCTGCGCAATCTGTGTGAACAAAATCTACCAGGTTAAAAATTCCTGAATGGGGAAGGGGTGTTTAATTCAGTTTTCTGCTGCTTAATTATTGTAAAAATTTTTGTTGTTATCAGGAACAAATGGATTACAACTTCGTCTATTCTTATTTAGAATTTGCAATGGTTTCTTGAGCTATTGAAAAAATATTTTCTTTTCAATAAAATAGAAAAGCATCAATACTAACTCATCATAACAAAGAGAGTGAAGGCTATGGCAATTGCTGTACGTAATTTGACGAAGTACTATGGTAGCGAGAAAGCAATAAATTCAATTTCATTCGATGTCAAGAGCGGTGAAATACTTGGATTCCTTGGTCCGAATGGCGCAGGAAAAACTACAACGATGAAAATTATCACCTGCTATATGCCGCCGACATCGGGTTCAGTTGAAGTCGAAGGATTTAACATCGAGACGCAATCTTTAGAAGTACGGAAACGAATTGGATACCTTCCTGAACTTAATCCATTGTACTTTGATATGACGGTTACCGAGTACCTTGAGTACATTGGGCGACTTCATCGCCTCGATAGTGCGATGCTCAGGAGTCGTATGAAAGAAATGATGGAAACTTGCGGATTGGGTTCAGTTCGGTACAAAGATATCGGAGAACTATCGAAAGGTTTTCGTCAGCGTGTTGGTCTGGCGCAAGCAATGATTCACGATCCTGAAGTGCTTATTCTCGACGAGCCAACAAGCGGATTGGATCCAAATCAGATTATCGAAATCAGAAATCTTATACGGCAGTTAGGACGTGCAAAAACGGTTGTGCTTTCCACGCACATTCTCTCAGAAGTGCAGGCGACGTGCGATCGAGTAATTATTATCAATGAAGGCGTAATCGTTGCCGATGGAACGCTCGAACAACTGCAGCATCAATTTCAGGGCGCTGAATCAATCTCGCTCGAAATTAAACTTCCTGAATCTTCTCAATTAAATCCTTTAACGGATATAACGCCGAAATTGCAAGCAATTCCTTTGGTTGAAGGCGTTGAGTATAATGGAGCAGAGAAAAATATTCATCGCTTCATTGTTCGTTCGGGGATGGGAAACGATGTAAGGGAATCTATTTTCAAGTGCGTTGTTCAAGAAGGATGGACATTGTTAGAAATGTCTCGACGGATTACAAGTCTCGAGGAAGTGTTCCATAAATTGACAAAACAAGAACAATAGAGGTGGAAGCAAAAGTATGGAAACAGCACGAACTTCATTTTTAGATTTTTCGAATGTCTGGACGATCTGTCAAAAGGAACTGCGGTCGTACTTCAATTCGGCGGTAGCATACGTTGTGATGGTGGTTTTCCTTGTCATCGTTGGTTGGGTGTACACGAGTAGTTTATTTTTGCTCAACGTTGCTTCACTGCGTGTTTTTTTTGAGTGGGTTCCTTCAATTTTTCTTTTTGTTGTCCCAGCGCTTACAATGCGTTTGATGGCAGAGGAGAAAAAAGCCGGCACGATCGAACTTCTTACCACAAAGCCGGTTGAGGATTGGGAAATTGTGCTTGGGAAATTTCTTGCTGCTTGGTTGTTATTGGTTATCGCTTTAATTCCAACGCTCATCTACTACATTACTGTTGCGCTCTTGGGAAGCGTTGACCACGGAGCTGTCATTGGCGGCTACCTTGGGTTGATCTTGATGGCGGCTGTTTACGTTGGAATTGGGTTATTTGCTTCGACGCTCACCGATAATCAAATTGTCGCATTCATCATTGGCTTTCTCATTATGGCTCTTCTCTATTGGTTCGATAAAATTCTGATTTTCGTCCCGGGCTTCCTCACCAGTATTGTAGAGTTCCTCGGAATTGATTATCACTTCTCCAGCATTGCGCGTGGGGTCATTGATACACGGGACATTATTTATTTTCTCTCGCTTCTTGGCTTTTCACTCTATCTTTCAGTTGTGATGCTTGAACGTCGGAAATGGTAAAATGAATTGTATGAGAGCAAACCTATGAGCACTATGAATAAGAAAAAAGTTCAGGCGATTGTGCGTGTTGCACTCGTCTTTTGTATTCTTGTCATCCTTAATTTTATTTCTGTTCGACTTTTTGGTCGTCTGGATCTTACAAAATCCCGACTCTATACTCTCTCTGATGCGAGTAAGAATTTAGTTCGGAATCTCGACGATAAGGTTACGATCAAAGCGTACTTTACGGAAGATTTGCCTGCGCCGTACAACGCAAATCGTCGGCAGGTTCTCGATATTCTAAATGAATATAAAGCGTACGCAAATGGAAATATCCAATTTGAATTTATAAATCCCGAAGGCGAAAAAGCCGAGCAAGAAGCTCAACAAGCTGGAATTCCACCGGTGGAAGTGCAGGTGATTAAGGAAGATAAGTTCGAGGTGAAGCGAGCATATCTGGGATTGGTATTTCTCTATGAGGATAGGAAGGAGGTAATTCCAGTTGTGCAGAATTTAGGATCACTCGAGTACGATATTAGTTCGACAATCAAGCGGCTTACTACTCGTACCAGAAAACAAATTGGATATACAACTGGGCATCAAGAGCATGAAATCAATTCGATGCAGCAGGTGGGTCAAGAATTGAACAAACAGTATGAAATTGTTCCAGTTGATCTTAGTTCTTCGAATTCAACGATTCCATCCGACCTTGCTGCTTTACTTATCATTGCGCCGCAGTCGAAATTTTCTGATTCCGCAATGTATCAAATCGATCAGTACATCATGCGAGGTGGAAAGGTTGCCTTTCTTCTTAACAAAATGAATGCATCGCTTCAAGAGCGCTATGCACAACCAATTGATTTAGGACTCGAGCCAATGTTGGAGACCTATGGAATTAGAGTGAACAATGATTTAGTACGAGATATGCAGTGCGCAACGATAGGCATTGTTCAACAGCAGGGACCATTTAGAATCCAAAGTCAAATTCCATTTCCATATTTACCAATGGCAAGCGAGATGGATAGGAATAATCCAATCGTGAAAGATTTGCAGAGCGTAGTTTTCTTTTTCGTAAGTTCGTTGGACACGACTGGCGCAGTGCAAAAAGGTCTGCATCCCGAAGTGTTAATCCGAACATCGAAGTATAGCGGTAGACAAAATGGCTTTGTTATGCTCGATCCTTTCCATCGTTATACAGAAGAAGAAATGTCCGAACATGGAATTCCACTTGCAGCGATTGTTTCGGGATCGTTTGCAAGTTATTTCACCGGGAAGAATCTTATTCCGCAAATTACAAAGAGTCCTGAGACGCAAATCATTGTTGTTGGCGATGGTGATTTTATGCAAGATGACTTTGCTGGTTCGAAAGGTAATATTAACTTCTTCGTCAACATTGTTGATTATCTTGCCGATGATGCCGGGTTAATTACAATTCGTTCTAAGGATGTTGTTCAACCGCCATTGGAGCAGGTGTCAGATTCCTGGAAAAAAGTAATCAAATATGGAAATTTGCTTTTACCGCCTCTCATTGTTATTGGATATGGATTGATTCGATGGCGAAGACGAATTGCGTGGAAGAAAGCTATGGAACAGCAGGTATAGTAAATTGATAATGTGAGGAACTCTATGAAGAAATCCACTATTATTTTACTGAGCATTCTAGGAATTTTAATCCTTGTTGCAATTCTTGTATTGCAAAAGCCGGGAGAAAAGAGCGTAACCAAAACCGGCACGCCAATGTTCTCCATTGATTCTGCTGCAGTCAGTAAAGTGCAAATCCAGTCGCTTAATTCCAAAATAGTATTGGAAAAGCAAGGAGCAGACTGGTTCGTTGTCGAGCCGATAAAATATAAAGCAGATCAATCGGCAGTTGCTCGACTCATCCAACAAATGAAGAATGTTGTTTCGAAGGGCATTGTATCGGACAAACCAGAAAAGCATGGAATCTTTCGGGTTGATTCGACTGGACTTCGTGTAACGTTGTGGCAAAAGGAAAACGAAGTTGCGGATTGTATTATTGGAAAGATGGCGCAAACATATACAGAAAGTTTTGTTCGAAAAGGCACCGGCAATGAAGTTTATATTGCAGAAGGAATCATGGAATATCAGGTTCCTCAAGATGTCAAAAGCTGGCGTGATCGCACAATTGCGAGTGCAATTCGTGAGAACATCAAATCTGTTACTTACCAATACGGCGATACACTGTTTACTCTAAGTTTCCAAGATAGTGTTTGGATGGTTGGGAATGATAAAGCGCAGGAATCAGTTGTGCAGAGTGTGTTGGGTGCTCTTATAAATGTTCAAGCTGATGATTTTGCTGATTCATTGGTGACATTTCCAAAACCGACAGCAATGGTATCGTACACTGGATTACAGCTTCAGTTTGCATTCGATAAAGAACAGAAGAAATATTTTGTACGAACATCGCAATCGCCGCAAATTTTTGTAGTTGAGCAATGGCGGGCGGATCAAATTCTAAAGCGAAAGAAAGATTTTCTAGCGAAGTAAGTGTGTCTGCTCTTCCATTTAAATTTTATTGTAGACATCGTCGGAGTAATCCACTTCAAACATTCCTTGCTTGCGGTAACTTTTTTGGTTACTTTTTATTTACTTGAAATTTTTGAATTAAATAATCTAACTTGAGGGCTAATAAATATGAGGAATATTGTTTCGTTCAGTGCAATTTCTCTTCTTCTCTTTTTATGGGGATGCGGAGCGTCGAATCCAACAGTCGCAACCATTGGAGACGATAAGTACACGTTAAAGGAATTTGAAAATGATTATTTAAAGAATGATGGAAGCTGGGAGCAATGCCAATCTTCATCATTGGAGGATAGGCAGAAGTTCTTAGATTTGATGGTAAACTATCGCTTAAAAGTTAAGGATGCGTATGATAAGGGTATAATGCAGGATCCTGCATTGCAAAAGGAACTTACGCTATATCGGTCGTCGGTTGCGCAATCATATATTTTAGAAAAAGAACTTGTTACACCTGCGGTGCAGCGGATGCACGATAGACGTAAGGAAATGATTCGTGCGAGTCATATTTTAATTAGAGTTCCCGCGAATGCGTCGCCTGAGGATACTCTTGAGGCTTATGAAAGAGCAATGAAGGTTATTGCCGAGGTTCCAAACCGACCATTCGATTCTCTCGCTCGTCAATATTCTCAAGATATGTCTGTAGTAAAGAACAATGGCGAGCTTGGATATTTTACAAGCGGCCGAATGATTGCTGAATTTGAAGATGCTTGTTATGCGTTGAAGGCAGGCGAGTATACCAAGACTCCAATACGCTCTCAATTTGGGTATCATGTTATTAAAGTAACAGACCGTAGACCAAATGATGGAGCTGTTAATATTGCTCACATCGTACTCGAAATAAATCCCTCAATGGATTCGTCGCAGGTATGTGATAGTATTTGGGCAATTTATCGTGAGATTAAAAACGGACTTCCGTTCGATTCTGCTGCTGCACGGTACAGCATGGATGATTATACAAAAGATAATGGAGGCTATCTGGGTGAATACACACGAGATAGGCTTCCAACATCGCTTGGCGATGTTTTATTCAATACAAAAGTAGATTCGGTAACAGAACCGGTTGGTTTTTATTATGGATATCATTTGTTCAAAGTAAAAGGATTTAAACCGATTCCTCCTTTCAATGAACTCGAGAAAGATCTCCGCACGCAGTATCAACAGACTCGATTCAATTACGACCGTCAACTGCTCTTTGAGAAACTCAATAAACAATATGCTGTTGAAGTGGATGAAACAGTTCTGGGTGAGCTTATGTTTGCATTCGATTCGACAAAGACGCCAGCTTTTGAGGATTGGAAAGATACTTTGACGACCGAATTGTTGAAGAAGACGTTGATAAAAACGAATGCTGGTCAATATTCAGTAGAAGATGTTATTGATCGAATTAATAATGCTCAGGAAATGAGCAACATACCGCTCACAAGTTCGAATGTGGAGAAGATGGTGCGTAAAATTGCAGAGACAGCCGGATTCGACCAGTATGC
>Ga0208825_1000320_pt1 | contig 49159 bp, 35 predicted proteins | sample AD_UKC113_MetaG_FD_184450 | JGI IMG/M metagenome (GOLD analysis project Ga0208825, IMG submission 184450) | Active sludge microbial communities of municipal wastewater-treating anaerobic digesters from Hong Kong - AD_UKC113_MetaG (SPAdes)... | ecosystem: Engineered > Bioreactor > Anaerobic >... | reverse complement strand
AACCTGGGTATCCCCTTAACCAATCGTTTCTACATTACCGCCGGTTTATCTTACAATATTGGATATAAAATAGATCTTATAAATGAAACACTGATCTGGTATTTTCCATCGGAGCTTAATTATCAGCATCCTTATACATTTTTTGATAATGCCTGGTATGGGTTTAACCTTGGTATTCAAATAAGTATATGAAATAAGCATTTTATTATCTTTTAAGATCAGGTTTTTTGATACTAATTTAAATATTATATCATTCTATTTTGTTTAAATATATGATCAGTTTAGATGATTAGAATTAAGCTAAGCTTAGAAACTTTTCAAATATTGTAACATTTTAGCGAATTTAAAGAAGCAAGCATAAAATTACATACCATTTTATCCCATAATAGTTTTGTTTTTTTATAGATGATGCTTAATGTTGATATTTTAATGAATCAGTGAAAAATAAAAATTATTCTTAACACAAATCAATTAGATCTCTTTTTTTTCTTTTTCAAGCAACTAATTTAAACTTATTATTTTTACTGAAGATTTTTTATACTTTACTCATCATTATCTGAATAAAATTCAATAAAACTATTGATTTTGTGATTATGTAAAATATAATATCGATTAGGAGTCTTATTATGGATATAAGATTTTTCGATGGCCCTCTGTATGAAAATTTTTATAACGAATGGATATTGACAAATTATAAAGGTGGTTTTGCTCTAGGGTTTGGAAATCTTATAAATGAGAGAAAATATGATGGTGTTTTAACTGCTGGTGAAAAAGATTTAACCAGAAACCACCTTGTATCTTCTATCGAAGAAAAAGTTTTTATAAACAACAGCAGCTTCTACCTTGATTCCAATAATTATCTTGATCTTATATATCCATATGGTTACAGGCATCTTGTAAAATCCTATATGCGGCCCTTCCCTTCTTTTCTGTACTCTTCTTATCCATTTGATCCTAATATTCTCATTTTAAAATCTATCTTTATGCACCCTGATAAAAATGTATCTGTAGTTTGCTATACTAACCTTTCCTACCAAACTATCAGTCTTGAACTTCGTCCAAAATACTCGTGCAGGTTTTATCATGCATTAAATAGCCCGGGAACAATTGATAATATAAATTATATTTTAGATATTAATTATTTTGGGAATAACGCTGAAGAAGAGATTTACTTTAGAAGATTGGATAATGATATAGAGGTTTTTTGTTATGTAATTCCTGACAAAAATGTTTTACCATCAAAAATTTTGGATTACAAAGTGATATATCATAATATTTACTATACAAGAGAAGCAGAAAAAGGTTATGATGCCATTGAAGATCTTTTTTCACCTTATATTGTGTATAAAAATCTTAAAATAGGAGAAACTTTTTCTCTATTATTTTCAGATTGTAAGATAGAAGTAAACAAATCAAATATAGATAGTAGCTTAGATAATTTATGTAATATAACAAAAAATACATTCAATTCATATATTACACTTCCATTAGCTTTAGATCATCCGTTTAAAATTCACTTACCAGAATTTTTCAAAGATAATTTAAAAAATAATGAAGAAAATTCTAACTCTATGTATAATAATAATCAAAAAAATTTATTAGATAAAAATGATATGGACAATTTATCCTCAACTAAAAATATTGACGATCTGGAAAAAGAAAAAACTACGAATTATACTGATTATAATAAAATATACTCAACCATCAATTTTGAAGATATTGATTTATATTCATATGAAGAATATAGAGAAATTCTAAAACTTGCAATGTTAGATTTTAAAATAGATAATGATATAATCGCTGGATACCCCTGGTTTACATGCTGGGGAAGAGATACCATGATAACTCTGGAAGCTTTCTTGCCATCATCTGGCATCGAAAAAGATTTTTCATTTGCCTATAATATTTTGATTAACTATTCATCCAGAATTAAAGATGGAATTATACCAAATGCAATATTTGAGAATTCAAAACCAATATATAATACCATTGATGCTTCATTATGGCTTATAATGAGAGCTTACGATCTATGGCCCTTTTTACCTAAAAATAAGCGAAGAGAACTTTTTAACATTATTTCTGAAATAGTTTTAAATTATTATTTTAACAGGTCATTACCATTTTTCCGCGGGGAAGATGGACTTTTGCAGATTAAAAAAGATGATTCCCTGGCTCTCACATGGATGGATGTTGTAATAAATGGAAAAGCTGTTACTCCAAGATACGGAGCACCTATAGAAGTTAATGGATTATGGTATAATACATTTTGTATTCTGGAAAAAATCATGGATGATTTAAAATTAAAAAATATAAAAAATAGCTCTTACCATTTACATCTGGATCAGATAATCGAAGAAAAAGATAAAATTATTGCTTCAATGCAAAATTTTTATGTTGATGGCATATGGATCGATAGATTATATGATCAACTTTCCTATAATGAAATTAGACCCAATTTTGTCATTGCTCTTGGATTACCTTTTGACTTCACCAGCAGTGATAAACTTGAAAAAGGATATGAACTTGCTAAAAATGAGCTACTTACTCCTTATGGACTACGAACATTATCTTCAAAATCACCATTATTCAAAAAAAAATATGTAGGATCTCAGTTGGCTCGTGACATGGCTTATCATCAGGGCACAGTGTGGCCATGGCTACTTTTACCATACTGTAAACTTGTTTTGAAAGTAACCAAAGAAAAAGCTGTCTGCAAAAAAGAATTAGAAGATTGTATATTTAGATTAAGAAATGGTTTTATAAAGAATCATAAGGCATCAGTGGCTGAAGTGTGGGATGGGATGGACCCTCACCTTTCAAAAGGATGCCCTGCACAAGCCTGGTCAGTAGCTGCTTTATATTTAATAGAACGACTTATCGATAAATTAAAGTAATAAAGTAAATATTTTTACACCCATGACTGATGTGCAATTTTTACATAAGCAGAATACAGATTTAATGAACATATTGTAGCTTATTATAAATAAAATTTTAAAAGCTTAATTAAACTTTTAAAACTAAAAGGAGTCACTATGAAAGTTCTTTTTTTAACCTGGGAATTTCCTCCTTTTATCTCCGGTGGCCTCGCAATGGCTTGCTATGGTATGGTGAAAAGTTTGCTTAAAAAGGGAGTAGAGTTTACATTGGTTTTACCAACATCAGCCGATGTGTACTTTCACCTTGTAAAACCCGAAGACGCAGATCAGTTAACTCCAATATTTATAGATGATAAGACAAAATCGGAATTTGAATATTCACTAAATAATTCTAATATATCTAATATAGAATTTCTTAAATTATTAGGTGTTTCCGAAACGCCTGAAACCTACTTATCATCAAGTGATTTTGTAGAGTTTATGTCTATTGAACGATATTTTGAAGTCAGTAATGAAATAAATACCAAAAACATTTTGAAAGAAATCAAAGAAAATATATTATCATCAAGTGGATTGTTTAAAAAAGTTAGAGAATTCTCAATAAAAGTCTCAAAGATAGCCAAACTTGTTGATTTCGATTGTATTCATGCTCATGATTGGCTCTGCTATCCAGCAGGTATTGTGGCTGCAAATATGAGTGGAAAACCTCTTATCTGTCATATACATGCTACAGAATTTGATAGATCAGGAGGAACTGGAGATGAAAGAATCCATAAGATCGAGTATGCTGGACTGTCCTTAGCTGATAGAGTTATATCTGTATCTAATTACACAGCAAATATAATTGTTAATAGATATAGAGTTGATACCTCAAAAATTCGTGTTGTTCACAATGCCTTTCACCTGAAAACAGATAATGGTGAAAAGAAGAGAATCTTCAAGGATCCTGTGATTCTTTTTTTAGGAAGGATAACCCTTCAAAAAGGGCCAGAATATTTTCTTGAAGTTGCTAAAAGAGTTATTGAGACTTATCCATTAGTCAGATTCATTATGGTAGGAACAGGAGATTTAGCAAAAAGACTTATTCAAAAATCTGCTGAGTATAAACTTTTAACAAGGTTCCTATTTACTGGATTTATGAATAGAGAAGAGGTAGAAGCAATACTTTCGGCATCAGATATCATGATTCTTCCATCTGTTTCTGAACCTTTTGGTATAGCACCACTTGAAGCGATGAGTTTTGGTATAGCTACTATTATCTCAAAACAATCAGGTGTTAGTGAAGTGGTTAATAATGTTTATAAAGTAAATTTCTGGGATGTTGAGGAAATGAGCAATATAATATTGGATTTACTTTCAAATCCTGAAAAAATGCGCGAAATGGGACAAAAAGCAAGGCAGGAAGTGGAAAAGATACAGTGGGATAAATCAGCTGATCTGATCCTAAAATGCTATAAGGAGCTTTTATGCTCAACATAGTACCATACTTTCAAATGCATCAACCTTTTAGGCTAAAAAAACTTTCAATCTTTGATATAGGTAAAGAAAATTCTATTTTTGATAATGAATTAGATAAATCTTTAATTACACGAATAAGTGAAAAATCATACATCCCGGCTCTTGAAATTCTGTTAAATTTAGTTACAAAGCATGATGGCAGATTCAAATTTGGACTATCTTTGACAGGACCACTTATTCAACAGTTACTTTTATATAATCCTAAAGTCATCGATCTTGTACAAAAACTGATAAATACAAAATGTTGTGAAATTTTAGCTGAAACTTACTACCATTCTCTGGCTTCTTTATATGATGAAAATGAATTTATTCATCAGGTTAATAAACATATAAATACGATCTATTCATTATTTGGTGTAGTTCCAACAACATTCCGAAATACTGAGCTAATATATAGTAACAAGATTGCAGATATGCTTAGAGGATTTAAAACATTAAACATAATCCTGACAGAAGGAGCAGAAAAGATACTCGAGTGGAAACTCCCAATCCGTCCTTATAAAGCATATGGTAAAAATCCTCAGTTAATCTTATTAAGACACCATATTCTATCTGAAGATATTTCTATAAATTTTAATAATAAAAATTGGAAAGAGTATCCATTGACTGCCGAAAAATATGCAAAATGGTGCATGGATCTTAATTATTCAGGTAATTCTGATGAAAGTTTATATTGCAATATATTTATGGATCTAGAAACATTTGGAGAGCACCATGATGATTCAACAGGCATATTTGAGTTTTTAAAAGACTGGCCAACATTGATATTTAAAATAGGCAAAAATGATGTTAGATTTACATTACCTTTTGAAATTATGAACATTGAAAATTCAAAACATGATGTACTAAATGTAAAAGATTATATCAGCTGGAATAGTTACAAAAAAGATATATCAGCATTCGCTGGAAATGAGATGCAAAAAAATTCACAAATGGCATTATATAAGCAGTTAAATGAGGCAAAGTTGAAAGGAGATGAGGTAAGCCTTGAAATTCTTAGAAAATTAAGCAGTTCCGATAATGCCTTTTATATGGCAACGGCACCTTTTTTAGATACAGCAGCATTTAAATATTTTTCATACTATCCTAATGCTGAAACAGCCTATCAAAATTTTTTATATGCTATAGCCCATGTGGAAGAATTGATGGCATAAATATGTTTCATATATCCAGGAGGAATAATGTATTTTAGAGATATTTTTGTTTATCCAAGATTTCCAGATAATCTAAAAAAATTACTTACTTTAGCTTATAATATCTGGTCATTATGGGATAAAGATGCAGTTAGACTTTATTTTAAAATAGATGGTGACCTTTTCAGTAAATCAGGAAGAAATCCAATTGTTTTTCTTCACTCCCTATCAAATGAAAAACTTAAACAACTTGAAAATGATAAAGTTTTTTTGTCAGAATTGGACAAAATATGGAAAAAATTTGAAGATTATCAAACAAAACAGACAGACTTTCAAAATGTTTTTAACAATTCAAATATTGCTTATTTTTCAATGGAATATGGACTTCACGATAGCTTGCCTATATTTGCAGGCGGTCTTGGGATTCTATCTGGTGATCATATAAAAGGAGCATCTGACCTTGGTTTACCTCTTTATGGTGTTGGTCTTTTATATCGATATGGTTATTTTACTCAACGAATAATGGTTAACGGGATGCAAGAAGAAATTTTTCGTGAAAATACACCATATTATATGCCAATAAAAGAGGTAAAAGATAAAACTGGTTCTTCCATATTTGTTGAAGTTCCTATACTGGATAAGATAATAAATGCAAAGGTCTGGCAAATTATAGTTGGGAACAATAGAATATTTTTACTTGATACAAATATTGAAAAAAATCCACCAGAATACCGGGATATAACAAACTATCTTTATGTCGCTGATAAGGAAAAGAGATTTCAACAGGAGATCTTACTTGGTATAGGTGGATATAGAATGTTAAAAAAACTTAGCATCAACCCAAAAGTTTATCATCTTAATGAAGGCCATTCTGCATTTCTTTTAATTGAGCACTTGATTGATTGCATAAATGAGAAAAAACTTTCTTTTGAAGAGGCTCAAATTCTGGTAAAAAACTCTTCCATTTTCACCACTCATACTCCTGTTGAGGCAGGAAACGAAAATTTTTCAATTCAAATAGTAAAGAAATATCTTGATAGATATCTTTTATCTTTCAATATTGACCCTCAAGTAATCTATGATATGGGTTTTATGAGAGATGATAAAAATACCTTCTGGCTTCCAGCTTTAGCCTTAAGGTTATCCTCAAATGCTAATGCTGTTTCAAAAATTCATGGAAATGTTTCAAGAAAGATGTGGGCTAAAGGTTTTTCCAATCTTTTAGAAAAAGAGATTCCTATAGATTCAATAACAAATGGAGTTCATTATTCCTGGTTTTCTACAGATCTTAACAGAGTTTTTGAACAATCTTTAGGAACTTCATATATCGGCAAAAGAGAAGTTCTCAATATTTCAGATAATATTTCAAGTGTTGCTGATGATGAGATCTGGGGAATTCATATACATCAGAAACAAAAGATGATAAATTTCATAAGAAACAAATTTACATCTGATCTTCTTGCTAATGGTGCTTCCCCTGATAAAATCAATAAAGTTTCAAAAATCCTTAATCCTAAATTTTTTACTATCGGCTTTGCCCGAAGATTTGCACCTTATAAAAGACCATCAATACTATTTAAAGACAAAGAAAGACTTGCACGTATTCTTAAAAATCCAGATAGACCAGTACAGATTGTTTGCTCTGGTAAAGCTCACCCAGCCGATTTCATGGGTAAAAATCTCATCAAAGAAATCATCGATTTTACATATCAATATGAGTGTGAAGATAGAGTCATATTTATTGAGAATTACTCGTTAAATATTGCTCAAAATCTTGTCCAGGGAGTTGATATATGGCTCAATACTCCTATAAAACCACTTGAAGCTTGTGGCACTTCTGGCATGAAAGCTGGTATAAATGGAGTTTTAAATTTTAGCGTCCTCGATGGTTGGTGGCCTGAATGTTACGATAAGAATAATGGTTGGGCGATAACTGCTGGAGAGCCATATTCCAATGATGCATTAAGAGATCTGGCTGATTCTAACCAAATATACGATATACTCGAAGATGAAATAATACCTTTGTATTATGAACAAAATGAAAATGGAATACCTGAAAAATGGGTCTGGATGATGAAACAATCTATAATTACAACTTTTAAAAACTTCAATATTGAAAGGATGCTGAAAGAATATTCTGATAAATTCTATAAAGAAATTTCTGATTCTGTAAATTTTTTGGGTATGAATAATTATGAAAACTTAAAGAAAATAAGTGATGAATATGGTATTTTAAAACAATTCAGCAATAAAATATATATAAAAGAATTTTTTACAGATATAGATAAGTACCCTATTCTTCGTTCAGAAGATTCTATATCAGTTGAAGCTTATGTTTATCTTGACCAACTCGATCCTTCTTTTATTGAGATTGAAATTTTTTGCCTATCAGAAAAGCTAGATGGGTATATAACTCAAAAACTTGATTTTGTTGAAAAATATAAGGATAATGTAACTAAATATACTGGAACATTTAAATTAAAGAATTCTGGATTTCAACAGATAGCTATTCGCATAGTCCCAGCAAATAAATATATTAGAAAAAGTTTTCCGGACTTTATTATTTGGAAAGCATAGAGAAAGGATCAGGTTGAACTTTTTTCTATATAAATATTCTATCTATATTTAATCTATTAATAATGATTATACCTTACCACTAACAACTGTTTATAAAAGTCAAAAGTCCAAAATCTAAAGTCCTTGAATAATATTTTATAAATAAAATCAAAAGCTGAAATAACCTATTTTTTTCACCCGTACTTAGTTGCTAAAACCTAAACTATTTTTTATGCCTCTTCTCCCTCATATTATCTTTAGGAACAATCGAATATTGATCTGAATACATCAATTTGGCTAAACCATCAGTGGAGAGCATCTCGTCATTTATATATTTCTCTCTATTTGGTAATGGTTGCTCTTCATACTGAGGTTCTTCATATTTTGCTATAAAACCTTCATAATTTCTAACAATAACATTTTTAGGGCTCATTGATATTAAATAGTTAGGCATTATAGGTGTTTTTCCACCACCTCCTGGAGCGTCAATAACAAATGTTGGAACAGCAAAACCTGTTGTATGGCCTCTTAACATTTCAATTATTTCTATCCCCTTTGAAACTTTAGTTCTAAAGTGTTCAATTCCCTGCGACAAATCGCATTGATAGATATAATAGGGTTTTACCCTTATAGTCAAAAGTTTTTGCATTAACTTTTTCATAACCATTGCATCATCATTTATTCCTCTTAAAAGAACAGTCTGATTGCCAAGAGGAATGCCTGCATTTGCAAGCATTTCACATGCTTTTTTTGATTCTTCAGTTATCTCTTTTGGATGATTAAAATGAGTATTTAAAAATAATGGATGATACTTTTTAAGCATGTTAACAAGTTGTTCATCTATTCTTTGAGGCAATACAACCGGAACTCTTGAACCTATTCTAATAATTTCAACATGAGGGATAGCTCTAACTTTAGCTATTATTTTTTCAAGTTGATCAGTCCCAAGTGTCAGTGGATCACCTCCAGAGATTAAGACATCTCTAACTGTTTTAGTTTTTTTTATATATTCGATAGCTTGATCTATAAGTTCAGGACTTGCAGGATTATCTGTCTGGCCGGCAAATCTTCTTCTTGTACAATGTCGGCAATACATCGAGCATTGATCTGTAACCAGAAAAAGAACTCTATCAGGATATCTATGCGTTATAAGAGGAACTGGTGAATCAATCTCTTCATGTAAAGGGTCTGCCATATCAGCTGAAACAATATTTGTCTCATGAACTGTCGGGACAGCTTGTCTGTATACTGGGTCATTCTCATAGTCAGTTATATCTATAAGAGAGAGATAATAAGGGGTTATCGCCATTCTAAGAATCTTTAGATAACCTTTAATATCTTCTACTCTCTTTGAATCCCACTTAAAGATTTCACCAAGAATTGCAGGATCAGTTACTCTATTTTGCAACTGCCAGTGCCAATCATTCCATTTTTCATCGGGGATTTCTTTCCAATAAGAATTTTTATTCATATTTTTCCTCCTGAAAGTTAAATAAATTTTATAGACTTTTGATTTTAAACTTAAACTTTTATTCACCCACAAAAATGTATTGCTATTGTCTATTCTATTTCAAAACTAAAATCCAATACACAATTTGTACTGTACATTGTATCGTTATTTTTTATTCTCTTAATTATCTTTAAACTAGAATAGTTCTTAAAAGATGGTTTTTCATTGCAATAAATAATAGCATTTTTATCCGATTGTTCTATATAAATATATAAAGTATAAATCCCTATTGTCAAATTTAACGAAGTCAGGCTTAACTCGTTATATGATTTAGGAGTGGAAATCAAATAACTATCTGGTATTTTTCCTCGATAAAGTAAAAAAGATTCATTTATTTGTTCTCCTTTATACAATGATAAAACTATTGAAGCATTTTGATTTAAGCTGGACTTTAACAAAATTTTTTTAACATTTATTGGTTTTTCTATGTAAATTGTTTGCAAAATTCTATTTTCTGAGCTGATAGGAATTTCAACATTGCTATCAAATCCAGAGAAGTAAAGATATTTTTTCCCATATTTTACAAGTTCAATACCCTTATAAAAGCTATAATTATAAGGCATATCAATAGATCTATATGAAGAAAAAAGATTTTTATATATTTGAGTCATATTTGAAGAAAGCAAAACCAAATCCTGAGAAGCAAATTTTTCAATCTCTATAGATTCACTGATATTATTTTTCGTTATCTGAATATTATAAGTCTCATTAAATGTAACCTTATCACTTCCAGATTTATAAAAAATATAATGCAAATCATCAAAATTCAAAGCATATCCCAGGCGAATGAAATTATTGAGAGAATAAAAAGTATATGTAAAAGGGTCAAAAGCTATCCAGCCAAAATTTTTGCTCCAGATTTCCAGATATGTAAATGGATTTTTACCTGTAAACAATAAAAAAGGTTCTGTTTTAAGAGTTTTACTTATCTCATAGCTTTGTTGAATACCTAAACCACAGGCTGCTCTGACCGGAATGCCAAGAATCCTTAAAATAATCATGTATAAATTCAATATCTCTTCTCTATTTCCAGTTTTTTCGTTCAATACATCAGATGGTTTTCGATCTTCAAAGTTGCTACAATAATTGACTGAAGATTCAATGTTAATCTTTAACGCTATAAGTAACGCAAATAGATCAGTCTTACCCTCTGAGATAGCTTTTGCATAAGAAATAAGCTGATTAATATCTTCAAGTTGTTCATATTCAAGATAAATTTGTGTATTCTGATCAATCTTTTCAAGATTGTAAGGAAAAGAAACAGGAGAATAAGCCGGGACATATGATTTCAAGGAACCATAAAACTGCAAATTAACTGAAAAGCCAAAAATGTTTTTATATGAAAATTTTAAAATCTTATTTCCACATTTATCGAATATAATATCTTTACTATCTGGTTCAGGATTAAATAAAACTTTTGAAGTATAGTTTTGAATATTAAACTCTTGATTGCTGGAAGTATAATTTTGAGGATATAAAAACTCAAATTCTGCAAAATTACCCCCAAGATTTGCAAATGAGCGAGATACCTGAACAGATAGATTGGATTCTATAACTGTTAGATCGGATAAAATAAAAATAGGACTCTCAAATGTCAATAATATAAGGCAAAAAAACAAGCTAAATAAAATAAATTGCAAAATTTTATTTTTAAAAATCATTACCTGCTAAATTTACATTAAAAAATTTAATTTTCTATATTGTTTTTGAATATTCAAAAAATTTTTGAAAATTGAAGTCTAAATTATATTAAAATCATTCTTGCTTATTATCATTAGTATGTTAACTATTTTATGATATTTTTAATTAAATTTTGTTAGAAAATTATATAAGTATTTTAAAATAAAATCCAAAATTACTGCAAAAAACTAAAGTTCTTTTTAACGGATTTTAGTATAACTATTATATTTTGATTTCTCTTTATTAAAACAAATAAGAGAAAAATATTTATATCTAAAGGAAATATAATTTTCCGAAAAATTTTAAAAATATAATTGCATATTGTCAAAGGTAAAATATGAAAAAATCGAAAAAAGCAATAGTAGTGGGTGGCGGAACTGGTGGACACATAATCCCGGCAGTAGTAGTGGCTAAAGCATTAAAGAATAAAGGATATTCAGTAGTATGGATTGGTTCAAAGAAAAGCTATGAGCTGGAAGAAAAGCTTATACGATTTTCTTTTCCCGATATAAAAATATATCATATACCTTCTGGCAAGCTAAGAAGGAGCGGTAGCACTTTAAGGACTCTTATTGATCTTAGAAACATTGCAGATATATTTGCGTTTATTTCAGGCATTTTTGTATCATTTTTTATATTGCTGAAAGAAAAACCCCTATTTGTATTTTCAAAAGGTGGTTTTGTTTCTGTTCCAGTAGCAATATCCTGTAAAATGACAAAAGTTCCTTTTTTTACTCATGAGAGTGATTATACTGTTGGACTTGCCAATAAAATAAACTTAAAATTTTCAAAAAAATTTTTCTACTCTTTTGAAGATACCTTAAAATATCTACCAGAAAATAAAGCAATATTTTCTTCAAATCCTGTTAGAGAAGAATTTTTCTCTAATAATAAAGATGAAGGACTCAAAAGATCCGATAAAATTACAAATTCACTCCCTTTGTTTGATGAAAAGGTTAAAGATTTTTTCTTAGATTCAGATCTCAACTCCAAGTTGATCCTTATTCTTGGTGGTTCACTTGGATCTCAAAGAATAAACAATATCATATTTAAACTTGCTCCAATTTTAACTCAAAAATATTTGATAATACATCAAACCGGGAAACTAAATGATTTAAATCTTAACTTCAATTCTGGCAAAGAAGAGAAAATGAATCAAAGTAATTCAAACAAATATTTTAAATTCAATCCTTTTGGTCTGAAAGGTTATTTGCAGATAGAATTTATCTATAATGGTATTGCTGAGCTTATGAAACTATCTGATCTTATAATTTCGCGTGCTGGAGCAAATCTTGTGTTTGAAATAGTTGCATCAAAAACACCTGCTATATTTATACCCTTAAAAACGGCTTCAAGAGGAGAGCAAGAAAACAATGCTCGTTATTTTGCAAAAAAAGGTAATTATATTGTTCTTGATGAAGAAAAACTGGACGATAAAATTTTATTCAACGAAATTGAAAAGATTTTTGATTCACAAATTCTTATTAAAGGTAGTCAGTTAGATTCTCAGGTAGCTACAATAAATATAAACTCTCTTATTAAGGCAGAAGACATAATCATATCCTCTATAGAGAAAGAATTAAAGATTAACTCTTAAATAGACTTATCAATTTTCCAGAAGTAGTCAGAGATTTTTAGAGAAGATAATAAAATTATCAATATTTCCATACAAATTTTTGCATAAAAAAATTATTTATAATAAAATTGGCAATTCTATCATTTTTTTCTTGTAATTTAGAATCTAAAATTTATAATCAATAATAGGAGGAAGGTATGTCTAAAAAGAAATTAGTTATACTTGCTCTTATTTCTTTGGTTCTTATCTTATGCTTTTCTTTTATTTCATGTGCAAATAAAGAAGAATCAGACAAGACATCTGCTATTCAGGGCAGAAAGATTAAAGCTGGATTTATATATGTTGGACCAATAGGTGATTTTGGTTGGTCAAACGCTCATGAGGTTGGTAGATTATATGTTGAAAAAAAATTTCCCTGGCTTGAAAGCGTATATATTGAAAATGTTCCCGAGGGGGATGTAGAACGCTATATTGATAGACTTATCAATGAAGAAAAATGCGAGATTGTATTTACCACAAGTTTTGGTTTTATGGATGGAACTTACTCTGCTGCAAAAAAATATCCTGATAAAACATTCATGCATTGTTCAGGTTATAAGAGAGATAGTAACCTTGGAACATACTTTGCAGAATTATATCAAGCTTACTATTTAAATGGACTTATGGCAGGAGCATTGACTAAAACAAATAAAATTGGTTATGTTGGTGCACATCCTACACCTGAAGTAGTTAGACATATAAATGCTTTTGCCTTAGGTATAAAAGAAGTTAATCCAGAAGCAAAAGTTTATGTTAGATGGCTTTACTCATGGTATGACCCTGCAAAAGCAAAAGAAGCTGCAGAATCTCTTATTTCAGAGGGCATTGATACACTTGCTTTTACAGAAGATTCAACAGCTGTTGTAGATGTTGGAGAGGAACATACAAAAAATGGCAAGCAAATCTATGTTTTTTCGCATTATAGTCCTATGCAGAAATTTGGACCTGACGCTGTTGTTTCAGGTCAACTTGTCGATTGGGGCATAATGTATGAAGAGATTTTAAGAAGGTATTATACCGGGACATGGGATAATAGAGATCTCTGGTGGCTTATGAAAGAAGGTGCATGTAAAATTGGTGGCGAATATGACACACCTATAAACAGTAAATTTGTTGATGCACTCAAGGCTAAAACTACAAATGATCCAGTTTTAGGAAAAATATCTATTTATGATCTTGTATTTAAGAGAATAGCCCAGATGAGCGAGCCAACTGTTTTGTTCGATCCTTTTACTGGTCCTATCAAGGATAACAAAGGCATTTTAAAGTTACCTCCAAATGTTAGAGCTTCTTACGATGTTTTATGGAGTGTCGATTGGTTTGTCAGCAATGTTGTTGGAAGTGTCCCAAAGCAATAAATTTTCATTCTTTTTATTTTTGAGCAATTTTATTCTCCTTTTGTCAAAATAGGGGGGAAGAAATTCCCCCTGCTTTTTATATTTTTTCAATCCTCAGAAAAAGTGTGGTCACATTCAATCAGAATTTTGAAATGAATTTACAAAGAAAGCTTTTTCTTTGTATTGCTTTTTCAAAGCAAAATTTATTTTTTTAATAATAAATCATTTTAATTTATGAAATTTTAATAAGGATTTTTGAAATGAAAGAAAATTTTCAGACTCTTTCATTAAAAAATATCTGCAAAAACTTTCCTGGCGTTTGCGCAAATTCCGATATAACCATTGATTTTAAAGCCTCAGAAGTTCACGCCTTACTTGGTGAAAATGGTGCTGGAAAAACAACATTAATGAATATAATCTATGGCATATATAACCAGGATAAAGGTGATATCTTAATTAACAATAAAAAAATAAATATTAGATCACCTAAAGATGCCATATCATCTGGTATAGGCATGGTTCATCAGCACTTTATGCTTGTTCAAAATCACACTGTTTGTGAAAATATCCTGCTTGGGTATAAGCAGGCTCCTTTTTTTTATCCACAAAAAAAATTTAAAAATAAAATTAAAGAATATTCTGATAAATTCAACCTTCATATTAATCCCGATGCAAAGATCTGGGAGCTTTCAGCTGGAGAACAACAAAGAGTAGAGATATTAAAAGCATTGATAAGAAATATAAAGCTTCTAATACTCGATGAACCCACTTCGGTATTAACCCCGAATGAAACTTCCGATCTTTTTAAAACAATAAAAAATCTCGTTCAAAGTGGACTTGGAGTCATATTTATCTCTCATAAATTGGATGAAGTATTTGCAATAAGCGATCAAATTACTGTTTTGCGAAATGGAAAAGTTGTTGGAAGTGTTGTACCCGGGGATACCAGTAAAAATGAACTTGCAAGAATGATGGTTGGAAGAGAAATTGTATCAACTTATGAAAAAAAACAAAAAAAAGAGGGCAAGGTTGCTTTAAGTGTAGATGACCTATGGGTTAAAAGTGATAGGGATACTTTTGCTGTAAAGGGAATTTCCTTTAAAATAAATAGAGGTGAAATTCTCGGCATAGCTGGTGTTTCAGGAAATGGACAAAGGCAATTGGTTGAAGTTATAACTGGTCTGAGAAAGCCATGTAAAGGTAAGATTGAAATATTTAATCATGATATCAGCCATAAAAATGCCAAAGAAATATTTAGACTAAAAGTTGGGCATATACCAGAGGAAAGGTTAGTTTTTGGTTGTGTTCCTAACTTATCGATAATGGAAAATTCTATTTTAAAGGAGTATGATTCCCCTTCTTTTTGTAAAAATATGATTTTAAACTTTGAAAAAATTCAAAATCACACGAGAAAGCTCATTGAAGATTTTTCTATAACCACTGTTTCGATAAATAACCCCATAAAACTTCTATCAGGTGGTAATATACAGAAATTTATCTGTGCTCGGGAGTTTTCTTCAAAACCGGAACTTCTTATTGCAGCTCATCCAACTTATGGACTCGATATTGCTGCAACTGATTATATAAGAAGACTTTTTCTTAAAAAACGAGATGAAGGATGCTCTATTTTGCTGGTTTCTGAGGATCTCGAAGAAATTTTGACAATTTCAGACAGAGTTTTGGTGATGTTCAATGGTACTATTTCTGGTATTTTTATCCCTGGTGAAATAAGCATGGAAAAAATTGGGCTGATGATGGCTGGTTCAACTAGCTCTTAATATCATTTGTTTGAATTGGAGAAGATTGATGAAATTAATTATTGAAAAAAATAGATATATATCAAATAAAAAAAAGCTTCTGATCTACCTTTCATCTTTGATTTTAGGTATTTTTATTTCAAGTTTTATTTTTCTTTTTAAAGGAATTAACCCATTCTATGCGATTTATAAAATTTTTTCTGGATCCTTTTTTTCCTTGTTTGGTTTGAAGGAAACAATTACAAAGATGATACCACTTTTGCTCATAGGATCAGGTCTTACAGTGGCATTCCAGGGCAAGTTCTGGAACATAGGAGCTGAGGGGCAACTTTTAGCAGGAGCAACAGTTGCTTCATGGATAGCTTTGAACATTGGTCCAAAAGTTGATCTTGTAATACCTCTTATGTTTCTCGGTGGTTTTATAGGTGGAGCTCTCTGGGCTATGATAGCAGCTTACCTCAAGTCTAAACTTGGTATAAATGATATAATATCTACTCTTATGCTAAACTATATCATGGCACAGATAGTTCAGTATCTTATATATGGCCCATGGAAAGGTAAAACACAGTATGGTTTTCCTTATACCGATAACTTTCCCGCCAATGCAATTTTACCACTTATAAAGAATTCTCGAATTCACTGGATTACACTTATTTTAGGTCTTATCGCTGCTGTTCTTTTATACTTTTTTATATATCGAACAAAATATGGATATGAGATACGGGTAGTAGGCGAAAACCCTAATGCAGCAAAATATGCAGGGATCAATTTTATAAAAGTATCTTTTATTATTATGATAATTAGTGGGGGTCTAGCAGGACTTGCAGGAGTTGGTGAAGTGGCTGCGATCCACAGACATCTTTCGTATCCTGACCAAATCTCAGCAAATCTTGGATATACTGGAATAATTGTTGCCTGGCTTGCCTTATTAAATCCGCTTATGGCAATTCTTACATCATTTTTCTTCGGTGGAATTCTTGTTGGCGGTGACATAATTCAAACTTCTTTTAAGCTTCCATTTGCTACCATCAACCTTTTCAATGGTCTAATCTTAGTTTTTGCTTTAATCGGAATGTTTTTTATAGAATATAAAATCAGAATAGATAAAGAATAAATAAAGAAAAAATAGATAAAAATAAAGATAAAATAGATTAAGAAATTAAATCAAGAGGACAAAATGGATCTTATTATATCAACACTTTCAAGGGCTCTCGTTGCAGGTACCCCGCTTCTATTTGGTACTATTGGTGAAATTATTGCCGAGAGAAGTGGTGTTTTTAACCTTGGCATAGAAGGAATGATGGCAACAGGTGCAGTTGTCGCTTTTGGAGTGACATTATCAACTGGCAGCGTCTGGTTTGGGTTTTTAATGGCTATAATTGCAGCTGCTCTACTATCATCAATTCATGCCTTTATCTGTATAACATTGAAAGGCAAGCAAACACTTTCCGGGCTGGCTTTAACAATGATAGGTCTTGGTATTAGCGGTGTTATTGGTAGAAGTTTTATAGGAATTCCTCTTCCTGATCGTTTTTCCAGTATAAAGATACCTTATCTTTCTCTATTGCCAATCGTCGGACCGGTTTTATTTTCAAGGGATATTTTATTCTATATTGCACTTTTTCTGGCAATTTTTTCATATATATTTTTGTATAAAACAAGGGTTGGAATAAACCTTCGTTCAGCGGGTGAATCCCCTAAGGCGGCTGATTCTCTGGGAGTTAATGTTAATTTATATCGTTACATCGCTGTAATTATAGGTGGAGCTATGGCTGGAATGGGGGGTGCTTATCTCTCAACAGCATATATACCACAATGGATAGAAGGTATGGTCGGAGGTAGAGGCTGGATTGTAGTAGCCTTGACTATTTTTGCATACTGGAATCCACTAAAAGCCATCTGGACTTCATATCTATTTGGAGGCATATACATTTTACAATATCTCTTACAGCCATTGGGTATACCTCCAAGTCTTCTAATGATGCTGCCTTATCTATCAACATTAATAATACTAATTTTTACATCAAGATCAAATCTGCTTAAAAGGATTGGATCTCCTGAAGCATTAGGTGAACCATTTTTGAAAGAAGATAAATAAAAATAGGATAAAATTTATTATGAGTATTTTCTCTGACTTTCGACTTTTGACTGTATTGATAAAGATATTTTTCCCTTACTTTAGACTTTAAACGTTAGGCTTTCGCATTTTCAAGTTTTTTATTCTTGGCTTTAGACCGTAATATATTTAATAAACAAAGAGGTCTACCAGTTTAAACTCATTAACATCCACAAGACCTCTATCGACAATTTTAAGTTCAGGAATAACTGCAAGAGACATGAACGAAAGAGTCATAAATGGATCATCCAGTCGAACTTTAATTTCATCTTTTGCAATTTTTAGAAGTTCTTCCATCTTCCTAGCCACATAAGCTATAGGTTTATCGGACATAAGTCCAGCATATGGTAGTTTTATGTAATCGAGAGCTTTTCCATTTTTAGCAAGAACTATTCCGCCCCCTATAATCTCAATTTGCCTTAATGCTACCAGCATATCTTCATCATTTTCACCAATTATTATAATATTATGTGAATCATGAGAAATAGAAGTTGCAATTGCTCCATTTTTTAAGCCTATTCCATGAATAAATCCATTTGAATGTATTCCGGTTTTGTGATGCCTTTCAAAAACAGATATTTTGATTATATCGTTTTTTATATCTGATTTTAAATAATTATTTTCTATTAATGGCTCAATGATTAAATTCTCTGTCAATACACTTTTATCCTTGCACCCTATAACTCTTATCTTATCAGAATAAGCTCTAACCTGAAAATCCTTAATATTAAACCTTGCAAGATGAATAGTATTTAAAACCTTTTTTTCAAATTTATCATTTTGCAAAATATTTTCTTTTGACTTACATTTGTTAATATTATATTTTTTCTTGCTGATATTATTGTCAGAATTTATATTTTCATCTAAAATGTCTATTGAATCTTCATTTTTTTCATTTTTATAAACAATTTTGCCACCTTTAATGACACATTTAATATTTGTAATATCATTAAAAATTAACAAATCAGCTGAGAATCCAGGAGCCACAGCTCCTTTATTTTTAAGGTTGAAAAATATTGCTGGATTTAAAGTTGCCAGCCTTATTGCTACTGGAAGGGATATTCCTCTATTTATAAGCAGATTTATAGAATTATTTATATGACCATGTGAAATAATATCATCAGGGTGTTTATCATCGGTACAAAGTAAGATTCTATGCTTTGTCTTTTCTGTTATTAAATCTACTAGATTCAAAAGATCCTTTGTCACGGATCCTTCGCGAATCATTATGTACATCCCTTTGCTGAGTTTTTCATAAGCTTCTTTTATGTTTGAACATTCATGGTCGGCTTCTATACCAGAGCTTATATAGGCATTCAAGTCTTTTCCCGATAAATCAGGGCAGTGGCCATCTATTTTTTTATTTTCAAATAAGGATAATTTAGAAAGAATCTGTGGATTCCCGGAGATTACATCAGGATAGTTCATGACTTCTGCAAGACCAAGTATTTTTCTTTCTTTTACCAGCTTTTTCAATACCCTTGCATCCAGAATGCCTCCCGATGTTTCGAAATCGGTTGCCGGGACACAACTTGAAGCCATAAAATAAAAATCAAGTGTAAGATTTTCGGAGTTTTTTATCAAAAATTTTATTCCATTTATCCCGCAAACATTAGCAATTTCATGAGGATCTGCAATTATTACTGTGGTTCCTTCAGGGATAAGAGCTTTTGAAAGCTCATATGGGATAAGCATGGTGCTTTCAATATGCATATGAGAATCTATCAAAGAAGGTGTTACAAAAGATTTCTGCGCATCAATGATAGATTTAGCATTATCATATCTTCCAATACCAGCAATCCTATCTTTATATATAGCTATATCACCATCTTCAATGCATTCATTTAAAACATTTACAATTCGTGCATTTTTAATGATAAGATCAGCCTGTAATTCAGATTTAGCAACATGTATTAAATCTTTTAGAAACTGGATCTTTTTTTCAGACTCTGCCATAAAAGATCCTTTATATATATTTTTAATGATCTTTCAATCATGAATGCTTTTCATCAAATTTCATTACTTATAAAAAAAATGCAAATTGATTATTCCCAGAAAATTAAAAAACTAAATAATTCAGAAAGCAATAATCAAATTGTTAAAATTTCAGGACCATTGTTTGTTACGACAATAGTATTTTCGTAATGGGCTGTTGGTAATCCATTTGTTGAAGATACTGTCCATCCATCACTTTTAGTTGCAACTCTTGGAGATTTCATCAAAACCATCGGTTCAATGGCAAGAGTCATCCCTTTTTGTAAAATAGGGCCATTGCCAGGTTTACCATAATTGGGTATTGATGGTTCTTCATGAAGCGATCTACCTACACCATGACCAACATATTCTCTCACCACAAAAAAACCATTTTTAACTATTAACTTTTCTATCGCTGAAGAGATATCGGAAAGTCTATTACCTGCTTTTGCATATTTGATCCCTTCAAAAAAGGAATCCTCTGTGACTTTTACAAGTTGCTTTATCTCCTCCGGCACATCACCAATAATAAATGTTCTGGCTGCGTCAGTATGAAAACCTCTATATATTATACCAGCATCTATAGAAACTATATCACCATCTTTAACAATCATATCATATGTTGGAATACCATGTATAAGGACTTCATTTATAGAAAAGCAGATCGATGCAGGAAAACCATTATAGTTTAAGAAAGATGGTTTTCCCCCAACTTTTTGAATATAATTATAGGCATACATGTCTATATCTTTTGCACAAACACCTGGTTTTAAAAGTTGTTCGATTTCAAGAAGCAAATTTGCGAGTAATTTGCCTCCTTCTCTCATAATATTAATCTGTTCATCGGTTTTAATAAATATCATTTAATAAACCAGCCTTTTTTATTATCAATATTAACTAATTTTACTCTTTTTATTTATATATCGTCAGTTTACCAGGGCAATCTTAGAATAATTAGTATTAATATTTTACTACAGTCAAAAGCAGGACGGTCTAAAGTTGAGTTGTGCTGTAAAATAAATAAAAGAAAAGAATAGAAAATTATATATTATAGTTAAAACTAATTTGATACAATTATTAAAAATTATTTTTAATTAAAAAGTAAAGGTTGAAGTAACTCCTGAGCGTTGAAAATTTTCATCTTTTACTCTGTTCTTTAAAAAAAGGTTGCCTTAAAAAAGGCAACCATAACGTTATTAAAGTCAAAAAAAAGTTAACATAAAATATCCTGTATTACCACACAAAATATAAAAAACTAATGAGATGCGTTATTAGCGGGAGCAGGATGTTGAGGCTGGGGTTGTTTAGGTGGTTCATTTGTTGATTTACCAAGATTTTGAGGAATTTTGGGGCCTTTAGCATAATTATCAAGAATAATAGATTCAAGATTGGTTTTTTGACCAGCGTGAATTCTAACTTCACCTTTTATCATGACTCCATTTTCAATATAAACTTTAGGTGCTGTAACATTACCCAGTACTTTACCAGTTGAAAGAAGTTTGACTTCTTCCTCGGCATCAATATTGCCAATAACTGTTCCAGCAACTGTGACTCTTTTAGCATAGATATCAGTTTTCACTTTACCAGATTCTCCAACAATAAGTTCTTCTTCAGTTTTAACCTCACCTTCAAATTTACCGTCAATCTTAAGACTACCAGCAATATAAAATTTACCTTCAAAAACTGAGTTTTCACCTATTAAAGAATTTAAAAGAGACTCAGATTTAGTTGCCATATTTGTCCTCTCTTTATAAATCTTTTCCATACTTGCACTCTTTATATTTTATATAATTAATTAAAAAGGTACATAATCAAATTAAACTATTTTTTAATAATTGCAATTAGAAAATATGATTTTATTTCATTAATCTTCAAATTTATTATCTTCAATCATTTTGCTATTGAGCATACTATAGTTTTGATCTGGATCCCATACTGCTGCCTGTTTATAAAAAAATAGACTCTCTTGTATATTTCCAAGATAAGCATATGAGTTTCCAAGATATATTGCATAAATTGCTTTTGACTTTAAGTTCTTTTCTATTTCTATTAATCTTGCAAATACTGGAATAGAATTGGAAAATTGTTTTGTTTCATAATAGGCAATACCAAGATAAAAGAGCATATTTTTATCATCTGGATATTTTTCTAATAGTGAACTTGAATAATCAATTATCTTTTGATAATCTCTGGTAGAAATTGCATAATTTAGATATAACAATTGATTATCTGGGGTATTTTTTTGAGATTCTGAAATCATTGAGTAGTTTCTTTCAAAATCATCGTATTTTTTTAAGATCAATGAAAAATAAGCCAATTGTGAAAAAACCTTATCTTTTGATACAGAGTCTATATCCATTCTGCTCACAGTATCAAGGATTTTCGATGCATTTTCATAATCTTTTTTTGCAATGTAGAGTTTTGCGAGAATTAAATAATATTCAGCAGGCTTATTGCCTATTATTTTTTCGTCGTGAAGAAGACTAATTCCTTTATCTATATTACCAGAAAGTATGTAAAGATCTGAAAGTTCCTGGAGAATAATCAATTTTTCATTTCTGCTTTTTAAGAGTGAAAAAAGAGTTACTTCCAGTTGTTCTGCTTTTCCTGTACCAATCATAGCATCTTTGTATATTGATAAAAAAAATGGAAGATATTGGGCATCGACACTGGATAAAATATTAAAATTCAAAAGTTCGCTTATATCATCGTATGCTTTCTTTTTATCAAGCATATAGACCTGCAAAAAAAGCATCTTGTTGTAACTATCTTTTGAAATAAATATCTTATCCTTTTTGCTTTTGAATATTTCTATAGCTTTTTGATAATCACCATTAAAAAAATTAACTATATAATAAATCTGGTAAACTTCTGGTGGATAGTTATCATTTTGAATCAATTCAACATATATGTTTTCTAAGTTATCTATATTTCCAGTTTTATATGATACTAAAATAAAATTATAAAGGTATGTATCAATTAGAAATGGATAATCTCCAAGACTTTTTATATTGTTAGATGCTTTTTCATAATCGCCAAGTTCGATATAAGATCTTACTAACAATAATGAAGGCTTAAAATCAAGTATTTCCTTGTCTATAAAGTCCTTTGAGATCCTTTCAAGTTCGGATACTGCCAGGTTAAAATCGCTTTTTAATGAGTAAAGAACCGCAAGGTCATAAAAAATTAATGAATCCTTATTTCTAATACCATTTAAAGTATTTATCGCTGAATTTAAATCATTTTTCTCAAGATATATTTTGCCAGAAATCACGGCTGCATCATAATATATTTGCTCATCTTTAGATATTTTGCTAAAATATTTTAAAGAATTTTTGTAATCTTTATCAAGATAACATTTGTAACCAGAAAGAAAGTAATAGTCAGATTTGCTAATTTTTTTCCTGTATTTTTCAAGATAATTGGCAATCCCATGAGAATCATTCTTAATTAACAGTATATACTGCTTCACCACTAGCAAGTTTTCATATAATTTTTTTGGTAATTTTTGCTCAAGATATTTATCTACTTTGCCTTCAAGAATATCATATTCTTTCAAATCCCAGAAAAATCTCAGTTCGCTTTTTATACTTGTCTCATCAAACATGATGCTTCTGGATTTTTCCTCATTCGAGTTAGAAAAAGCCATTATCATGACAAAAAGTATTATCAAAAAGATAAAGAACAAAAATGCCACCACAATAAGAGCTTGCCTGGAAATCTTTTTTTTTGATGAAAAATATTTACTCTTGTAATTAAGCTGATTCTTCATAAAACCATTATTCTTATCATAACTTTTTATTGAGAATTGATTAGATCTTTTTTCACAGCGTCTAAAACAGCATTAATCATTCTGTAACTTTTTGCAGTTGCGTAAGATTTTGCAAGTTCAATAGCTTCATCTATAATTATTGAAGTTGAAATATTTTTGAAATAAAGTAGCTGGCATACGGATATATGTAATATGCTCTTTTCGATCTCTGAAATTTGTGAGTATAAAGGATCTTTCATAACCTTTTCAAGTATTTTGACTATTTCTTCTTCTCTTTCGATAGTCATCTTTGTCAATTTTCTTGCAAATTTGTATACATTGGGGGGTATAGTTTTATTCCATGAAAAAAGTATCAAATCATCAAGATTGATAGGATTTAAAAAATAGGAATAAATTGCCTGAAAAGATAAAATCCTTCCCTGCCTTTTAAAAGAAACAAAATCACCCTTATCTTTCTTTTTTTCCATTTTTTTAGATTTTTTAGGGTAACTTTATGCTTGTAATATTAACAAACCAAACTATTACAGCATTTTTCTTAAGATTATCTATAGTAGTCTGGAATAATTCCATTTTCCTTTGCTCCAGAAGGTAATTATAGATTTTAAGCTGGACTGCATTAAGTGGAATATAATCGATTTTAACCTTTTGTTTGAGCATGAATATATAAAAATTATTATCGAGTTCTACAACAGAACTTAACTTTCCAGTTGTGAGATCAGACAGTGCCTCAGCTAAATCAGCACCTTCAAGTTCAGGGTAATATTGACTTTCTTCAAAAACAAGCTGAACCTTATTTTCCAGTGCAAAACTTTCAATAAAAGATTTGTTCAATTTTGAATTATCTTCATTCAAAATAGTGAGAAGTTTATCCATTACCTTTTTTAAACTTAATCTTTCTTTAAACGATGCATCTTGTGAAACTACTGTCCTGATAATAATTGTTGTATATTGGTAAGAGCCTTTGAATTTTTCTTTATTTTCATTATAGAAATTTGTAATTTGAGTTTTAGTCGGCTTTTTAACTTTCGGTTCTATGACATTCTGAATATATCTATACATAAGAATCTGTTTTTTTTGAGCTTCCATGTAATCAGTTAGAGTCATCCCCTGCATTTTTAGTTGGTTTTCAAGTTCATCTATTGTAATACTGTAGCTCTTTAAAATATGATCTATATAATTTTGTAGTTCTTCGTTAGTTACCTTAATCCCTTTTTCTTCAGCATCTTGAGTAATGAGGATATCTTGAATCATATAATCTATTGTCTCTTTGACAGGGTCTGAAACAGCAACTCCTTGCTGTTTCAACTGAGATATATATAGATTGTAAGTTTTTACAAACTGCAAATATGTAATCGCCTGATCATTAACTGTTAATATTATATAATCAGCTTCAGCAGAAATTAAAATTATTGAAAAAATGATAATAAAAATTGCAATCAACTTTTTTGAATTTGAATTCATTTATCCCTCTTTCTTTTTTTTAAAAATATTCTGGTGAAACAACTTATCACACATGACATATACTCTATTTGTATTTATAACCCTTCATTTTTTTAAATCAACACCTTTCACTTTTATTAAGAAGTAATTTTAATGAAAATTTTATTTCTCTGTATTTTTTTTCCATCCTATAATATACGCTTCCCAAATAGAGAAAGAAAGTATTCATTTGCTGGATGAACCAAAAATATCAACAAGTTCAATTTTTTTCAAAGGATATTTGTTTCCAAGAATTAGCTCAGTAAGGTAAAAAACCGTATCATTAAAATCTGAAACATATAATCTAACATCACGATTTTTTTTATTTTTTACTATATTTTCTATCTTATTCTTTTCAAGAGTCCTTTTTACTTCATAGGCTACTGCATTTGCTGAGTTAATAATTTTAATATTTTTACCACAGATTGATTGAATCTTATCCTGAATAATCGGATAATGAGTGCATCCAAGAACAAGAGTATCTACTTTTTCAATAAAATCTTTAAAGTACTCTTTTATAACTAATTCAAGAATATTGCTGTCCTTCCAGCCATCTTCAATAAATGGAACAAGAAGCGAAGTGGGTTTTTGCAATATAGATAAACTCTTACCTTCATTTTGAGCAAACTTTTGACAAAGCATAATATATTTTTCTGATTTGATAGTAGCAGCCGTTCCGATTATTCCGAGAGATTTATCTGCTATCGATACGGCAACTTTAGCTGCTGGTTCTATAACGCCAATGATTGGTATATCGAAATTTTCTTGAAGAGACTCAAGAGCAACTGAAGAAACAGTGTTGCATGCAACCACTATAAGCTTAACTCCTTTCTCTATAAGAAAGGAAGCATCTTGAAAGCCATACCTTTTAATAGTTTGATCAGATTTTGTACCGTATGGCAATCTTGCTATATCTCCAAAGTATATAAAATTCTCATCCGGGAGCAGCTCGATAAGACTTTTAAGAACCGTTAAGCCACCAACACCAGAATCAAAAACACCAATAGAATCTTTTTGCATAAAACGAATCTACAATTGCCTTAATTTTTGTCAAGAAACAAGAATTTTAAATTGTGCATTGATAAATTATTTTTGGGAGATCCGCCAAATTATCTTCTCGCCCTTCGTTAGTTTTAAAAGCTTTGCTATACAAAGATAGTTTACGAACAACCTATTTTTACTATTCGCTTCTTTTTCAGGTTAAGTCATAAAAAGAAAGTAAAAAGCAAAAAAACAAACAATTATATTTGTTCATTATTGTTATAAGAATTTATACATTTCTTTTTTTTAAAGTATCCGTGCACTTGCTGGATGAACGAGTATGTATTGAAGGTCCCTTTATTTTTTATCAAGTTTATAATTTATAAATTTATCGTTAATCTTTCTTTTTTGTATGCATAACAACATAAATAATTCAGAAAGAAAATAATTTTGTTTTAAACGATTCTTTCAATAAGAAAGATGAGATTTCAAGTAGTTGCATAGAAAATCAGATATCTGTTCTTTTTTTATTTTATCAATAATATTACCATTTTCAAAAAATATTGCACCATTTTTTGTTAATGATATTCCAGCATCTGCATCACTTGCTTCTCCTGGACCATTGACTTCACAACCCATAATAGCAATTTTGATTGGTTTCTGAGGCATTTTGTTTCTTTTTAATATGCTATATTCGATATCTTTTATCCTTTCCAGAAAATCATTTAGATAGAAAGTTAAATCCCCCCAGGTCCTACCACAGGTTGGACATGATATGACTTCTATACCTTTATATTTGCCAATAGCCTTGAGTATCTGATTTCCAATCTCTATCTCGGTCAGAGGGTCTCCTGTCATAGATACCCTCAATGTAGAACCTATTTTCTTTTTACACATTTTTTGAAGAAAGATAGTATGGTGAACAGTAGATCGAATTAATCCACCAGCTTCCGTTACTCCAAGGTGTATAGGATAAAAGAAGCAATCTGATAAAGATTCATTTACTCTAGCGCAGAGATTATAATCAGAAAATTTCGCAGATAGAACGATCTTTTCATGATTGATCTTTTCAAAAGGTTCTATGTATTCCTTAAAAAGGTTTACAATATCCTGTATACTAAAATTATTCCCCAGTTTTTCCCTGCAAGAACCGCCATTTATACCTATACGAACTGTGCATTGTCTATCTTTAGCTGACTTTGCAAGAGATTCCAGCATTTTTTTATCCATGTTGCCTGGATTTATTCTAACTTTTTTAAAACCACTTTCAATGGCTAATGCAGTAATACTGGCATCAAAATGTGTATCAGCGACAAATACAAAATCTTCTCTCTCATATTTTTTTCTGAGCTTATTTGCTATTTCAAGCTCCTCTTTATTTCTGGCAGATAATCTAATAAGATAACAGTTTGTTGCTGCAAGATTTTTTATCTGCTCTTCTAGAGATTGAATTTTATGATATTGATATGAACACATGGATTGAAGATATATAAAATCATTATCATACACTATTTCACTGGAAATTTCGACAGGTTTTATTTTCATAATTTCCTTATGTTCCGTATCTCTTTATATTATCATATTAATAGCAGAAAGATTTCAGGTATAACGCACTTAACAAGTTACCGTATCTCTTTATATTAGATTTACTTTTACATTTTTAGTAATATATAGATCTTTGCTGATTAACAAAGTCACAAGTCAATAAAAATATTTTATGACTCTCTACCCTTTATACTACAAGCTTTTATGAAAAATACTGGAGCATAATAAAATAAACATAAATAATAAAATTATTCAACAATTGGAAAATATATAAAAAAGGCAGTGCCATTTCCAATACTGGATTCAAAATCAATGTAACCATCAGCTTGCTGAACAAGAGAATAGACTATTGATAAACCAAGACCAGTCCCTTTATTTTGCTTTGTGGTGAAAAACGGTTCAAATATTCTGGATTTTAGTTCTTCAGGTATTCCGTAACCATCGTCTTTTATGGTTATTTTTGCGTAAAATCTCTTTTCGATTTGAGAAATTTGAAGTCTTCTATCTTCTTCTTTTGATATTTTTTCAGTTTTAATAGTTATATTTCCATTTTCGTTTATAGCATCAATTGAGTTTATTAAGAGATTAAGAAGTATTTGCTCAATATTTGTTCTGCTTATTTCTATATACAAAGGGGATCCCAATATTTGAACATCTATATTTACACCTTTTTTTAAAATATTTTTAATAATCAATTTTAATTTTAATATTACCTCATTCAGATCCAGTCTTTCTACCGTGTTAGATTTAATTCTAGAAAATGTTAGCAAATTTGAAGTCAACGATAAAGCTTTCGTTATTATTTCTGCAAGATCTTCAAGTGAATCAGATAACTCTGATTTGATTTTAGTTATCTCACTCAGATATTCTTCATCAATATTAAGTTTTTTAATTGAATTAATAAACTTATCTAAATTTTCTACATATTTATAAAGCAATTCTCCATTTGACTTTATTCCGGATAAAATATTGTTGAAATCATGGGCAATTTCACTTGAAAACCTTCCAAGTGCTTCCATTTTTTGTTTTTGTGCCAGTTGTTGCTGTAAGTTAAGTATCTGTTCTTCTTTTTCTTTAAGATTTGTTACATCTCTCAAACTTCCAATAGTATAAAGTGCAGAGCCATCTTTTCCTGCAATCACAGTAAATATATCGTTAAGCCAGATTATACTACCATCTTTTTTTATAAATCTATATGTAAGATTATTTTTCAAATCATCATTAAAACTTTCACCTGAGAAATCATAGAGAATTCTCTCTTTGTCTTCAGAGTATATCTGCTCACGAAATTTCTGATAGTCCAATTCCTCTTTTGCAAAACCTGTAATGTCCTCTATGTTTTCAGAAAGATGAATAAATTTCTTGAAAGATAAGTTTTCGATATAATGTACTTCATCAAGATAATTTAAAAAATAGTTTATAAGTTTATTGCCTTCAATATTCTGCAAATTTTCTATCTGGTTAGCTATAAAAAGCACAGTATTCTTTTTTTGTTTGTTAAGAAATATGGCATCGATGATAAGGTCAATGTATTCATCTCCTTTCGTTTTGAAAGATGTAACAAATTGGATTTTCCCATCTATACTGGATTGATCCAATTTTTCAAAAACTGAACTTTTTTCTTTTTCATGTAGTAAATCTTGAAGCTTTGTTTTTTTAAAAAATTCATCATCGTACATCAAAGTTTGTTTGAAGTTTTCATTGTAATATATTAAATCAAAATCATCATGATGAATTTTTTTGCAACAAAATACTATCATGGGGGAATCATCAAATATTTTTTGCAAAAGGTAAATAAATTTTCTTTGAAACAACTTTGAAACCTCCTTATTATACTTAATAATTTCCTTTTACAGATAAATTTATTCATCTAATGCATAAAAAATGAATATTTTAATTTCGCTAATAAAATAAAAATATATATGCATAACAAAATTACATTTTTAACATTATAATATCAAAAGCAAAAAATATAAAGTATTTTGCTATCTTCTCTTTAATTTTTATCAATAATTTTTATTTATATACTACAGTCGAAAGTCCGGGAATAATATTTTTAGTAACATAGTTCAAAGTACAACAGTCAAAAGCCAAAAGTCTAAAGTCAAGAGTAAGAAACCTGATAATTTTACTATCTGAAGTTTATTTGACTATGCGTATTGTCCAGAACATTGCTACAAAAGCTTAAGCTATTATAAGGACAAACTGAAAATTTAATTTTTCAAATTATCTTTAATACCCCACGAAAGAAGATATTCCTTCAAAGCTTCTCTATATGAAAAGAAATCAACATCTATCTTTTTTCTATTATATATTTTTTTGTTTATAATTTTCCTTGATTTTTCATAAACATTTTTAGAAATAAATGGAAAAAACCACCACCTGCATGAAGGTTTTGGTATAAAAGGATTTATTGATATTGATATATATGGTAAAATTCTTGTCTGAGAGTAAACATTCGATTGAATTTTATCTATAAAATCTATAAGCTCTTCTATTTCAGAATAAATTTCCTCTTCCGAAATCTTTGAATTTTCAAACTGTTCATTATCTGACATTTGTTTTCTTTGATTAGAAAATTTTAGTCCTATTATAAAGTAAAGCTTAAACTTATAAATACCATTTTTCACGAAGTTTTTTATAAGTTCAATGATCTGGGCATCTGAAAAATTTTTACCAAGCTTTTTTCGAATGTTTTCATTCGCCGTTTCAGGAGCCAATGTAACTGTCTGGACTTTTAAAGTTGAAAAAATATCAATGTATCTATCATCAAAGCTGTCAACTCTAAGTGATGAAAAATGCAAATTAGCATCGGGAAAATTTGAAACTATATTTTCAATATAGCCGATTGGTGGTAAGGCTGCACAAACAAGTCCGATTTGTTTTGTAAAAGAGTATCCTCTTTCTATCTTTTCAATAATCTTCTCAATCGGAAAGAGATCGTATGGTTTACCTAAGTTACCAAAAGAACAAAATGCACAGGAAAAAGGACAACCACGAGATATTTCTATAAGAAAATAATCTGGAAAAGCAGAAAATGGTGAAATAAAATTTGAAGCAAAAGGAATCTGCCTATCACAAATCTTATTCCAGTTTTGAAAGAATATTTTTAGTATTGTTGAAAAATTTTTTTTGTTATCAAAATTGGAGTCTTCAAAAATGGATTTTTCATCAAAAGGCTCTAACGGTTTTTTAAAATATTCATCTATCTGTTTACAATCATAAAATCTATTACTTTCAAATAAATAGCCAAAATTCTCGAAGTAAAATTCAGAATCACCAATACCCATTAAATCTGCTATACCGGTAAATAGGAAAGGACTTGTATTCACTGCAGCGCCACCTATTGTTATCTCCGGCCAAACGCTAGCATCATCACCCATTTCCTGTCTTAATGCTTTGTAAAGGTTAATAAGATCATTTTCAAAAGAGATTGAAATATAAATATTTCTAAATGATTTTAATCTTAATTTTGTATCCGGGGAATAGAATTTTAGAGTTCTTGAATCTATAAAAAATCTTGCAGCTCGTTTTCCATTTATAGCAAGTTGCTCAAAAATACTATGAAAACCAAGATTTGATGAGCCGACCTTATATGAATTTGGGTATATTATTACTACATCATCTGACACTTTGAGATTTTGTATTGATTTTAAAATCCATGTTTCCTGAAAATTATGATCACCTTCATATTTCATCTAATATTTTCTTGAAAATAGTATTTCTGTGCTCACACAACAGATAGATTCGTATTCAATAAAAAGATATATATAAATCCTGAAAACAATAATAAATGTGACTCTTCTCTGTTTACAACAGTCTAACGTTAAAAGCTCTGGAAAATATTTTTATACAACTGCCACAAGAAGATGGCATCTATTTATGACTTTCTCACTAAAAAATAAAAACTTATGAGATAAAATCAATTTTTTTCAACTATTTTTTTCTGTTTTAAAAAAGCGGGAATTTCAGTTGAATCCCCAAATATTTGATTTTTAATCTCCTCGTAGCTATTAATAGGGATAATTCTCTCATAAATGCCGTTTGTTCCATTAGAAATATGGGTTTCTTCTTTCTTTTCCTCTTTAATATTTTCATTTCCGATTGCATCTCTTGATTTGCCAACATTTGCTATTTTCTCATCGCCGGTAAACTCTTTTGCAATAGCCTGTTCATCTTTTTCAGAAAAACCTGTGGCTATAATTGTAACCCTGATCTTTTCCTGATCTTTGAATGACTCATTTTTTATTATTCCTAATTTAACCTGGCCATTCTCATCCATTTTTTCTGCAATGGTTTTCATTATGAGTTCGTACTCATTCATCTGAAAGTCACTGGCACATTCAACATTAACAATAGCATTTTTTGCACCTTCTATTGAAACATTTTCTATAAGATTATTTGAAAGTGCTTTACTAACTGCTTCAAGGACTCTATTCTCTCCAGTACCTTCGCCAATACCTAGAAGTGCATAACCCTGATTCTTTAGAACAGTTTTTAAGTCCTGAAAATCTACATTAAGAAATCCATGTTTTGTTAATATTTCAGAAAGACCCTGAACACTATGTCTGAGTATATCGTCTGACATAGCAAATGCCGTAAACAAAGAGATAGAAGATTTTGAAAGCTGGGTAAGTTTGTCATTAGGGATAACTATAAGCGTATCAACATAACCTCTTAGCTTTCTAATCCCCTCTTCTGCCTTGTTAATTTTTGTTTTACCTTCAAAAGAAAATGGTTTTGTAACTATGGCGATTGTGAGAGCTCCAAGATCTCTGGCTATTCGAGCAACAACTGGAGCAGCTCCAGTTCCCGTTCCCCCACCCATGCCAGCAGTGATGAAAACAAGATCAGCATCTTTAAGTGCATCACGTATTTTTGCCTGGTCCTCTTCAGCTGCTTTTTCACCAATTTGAGGGTTTGATCCAGCACCTAAACCTTTAGTGAGCTTAGAACCTATTTGAATCTTTATCTTTGCCTTGGAATTAACTAAAGCTTGTTTATCAGTATTCAAAGAAATGAAATCGACATCAGTGATTTCGGAATCAATCATATGATTGACAGCATTTTGTCCGCCACCACCCACACCAACAACTTTAATCTTCGGTATAGGTAAGGAATTATCTTCACTATCTGTAACTCGAATAGAAAAATCCATTACTCCCCCCTCCCACTACGGTGAATCCCCACACCGTCTAACTTTTAAAAAGAAAATCAAAAAATTGTAAAATAAATATCTTCTAGTCTAATAAGATTAGATCAACAATTATAATACTAACCTATCGAATAATATAAAATAATATAGTGTAATTATAGCACAACTTTATATTAAACAATATAGCAATAATTAAATTTATAATAATTTTATCTTTTTTTCTTAATTTTCAATATTATACAACATAATTATTTTTTTTCAAGTTTTATAGTATTTCCAGTTAATGATTACTTTTTAGGCTATTCACAACTAAGTATAGCATAAACTTTTTCTTTATTACAACTTAAAAAAAGAAATAATTACCCATACAAAAAAGTGAAGAGCTATAGAAGCTAACTGCCAGATGACCCAATTTTATTTACTAAAAAAATTTTTAAATTGATCAAAAAAACCTTTTTTTTCTTTTGGTTTCATATTCGTTTTACTATCTTCAACACTTAAAAGCAAAAGCCCAACAAGCGTTGAATATTCAGGAGAAAAAATATTTGTATTTACAGAATTGAATCCATAAGGATAACCAACTCTGACAGGGACTTTTAAAACATCAAATATAAGGTTTTCTATTCCTGCAAGTTTAGCTGTTCCACCAGTAACAACTATACCAGAAGATATCTTTTTGCGAAGATCAGCTTTTTCCATGTTATCTTCAACAAGGCCAAGTATTTCTTTGACCCTTGCTTCAATTATTTGTGATATTAATTTTTTAGATTCCAGTCTGGATGGATTTGCTCCAATAGCAGGTACTTCAACTTTTTCATCTTCATCTACCAAAGAAGGATAAGCATTCCCACTATTCTTTTTGATGTTTTCAGCTTCTTTTATGGGAATTTTGAGAATAATTGATATATCCTTTGTAATATATGAGCCACCAAGAGGTATGCAAGCTGAATAAGCAACAGCATCATTATGATAACATATAATATCTGTCATATCCGAACCAATATCTATAACCAGAACTCCCAATTCTTTTTCATCCTGCGATATGCAAGCTTCTGCTGAAGCTAAAGAAGATATGATTATATCTTGAAAATTATACCCAGCTCTTATAACAGCATTCTTTAAATTTCTAAGGAGCATCATCGATCCAGAAACAAGATGTACAGATGTTTCAAGACGAACGCCAGTCATACCAATGGGATATTTAATATCACTCTGATCATCAACGCAGTAATGCTGCTCAAGAACATGAATTAGCTCTCTACCTTTAGGAATAACAACTGTCCTGGCTGCTTCAATAACTCTTCGAACATCTTCGTAATTAATTTCCTTATTCTTGCCAGAAACTGCAACAACTCCTATAGAATTTGTACTGCTAATATGATCACCACTTATATTTAAAGTCAAAGAAGATACATTTTCACCTGACATAATTTCTGCTGCAGTAACTGCATCTGTGATATTTGTTGTAACAGTTTCTATGTTTGATACAACACCTTTACGAATCCCTTTAGATGGAACTTCTCCAAAACCAATAAGAGAAAATTCAGCGTTTTCATCAATCCTTGCGATACCACAACATACTTTAGATGAACCTATATCACAAGCAGCTATTATGTTATTTTTCAATATTCCTGCTCCGTTCTATTTATAAAAAACTAACTTTATTTTCAATTATTTTATTGATATAATACTTATATCATAAATATAGCTTTATTCAAATACTTTAACCATCGATAAATTTTATCCTTCCGACAAATGGATATGAAAGATCTATCAGTATTTTTTTATTTTGAAATCCTTGAGAACCATTTGCGTTACTTATATTTAAAATATTTGGACTGCTTAGCATAATAGACATCAAAATACTTAGATTGTCCATTTTAGCTCTGGATACAAATGAACCAAAAAAAATCATAAATTCCTGAAAGTTACATGTTGCGTAATAATTGTCATCCTCTAAAATAATTTCGGATATATTAGGATCTTTATTATAGAATTCTAAGTTTGAAAAATCTACTGGAAGTATATCGCCTCGATAAAATTTTTTATTTAAAGGAATCGAAATAAGGGTATAATTTAAGATTGATAAATCAAGAATCTCCTTTAAAACTGTTTTATCCTTCGAAATAGCATAAAAAAAGCCATTTACTCTATCATAAATAATACAATAAATTGGTTTTGGTTCTATTTTGATTGAAATATTTTTGGCGGGGATATACTTTATCTTTATATCTTCAACAAAATATAATTTTTTAGCAATTTTTTTAAAATTTGGCAATATTACCTGCAAAATACTGAAATTTTTAAATTTTTCATAAAATTCATCTTTATAAATATTATCTATTCCTTCTATCTTTAAAATCGAATCAGTTAACTTCGTTTTACCTGTATATAATATAAAGGATAAAATTAAAACCAATAACAATATTATGAATAAAAGAAATAAAATATTCAAAAGGTTTGAATTGATATCTTTTTTATCTCTTAATTTGTATTTATCCTGAGCATCAAGTTTCATAAATAATTCTCCTGAATTATTCTACTAAATTCAAATCGCAGTCTAAATCCCGGAAATAAGACTTTTATACTACAGCTTATGGTCGAAAGTGCTGAAAATAATTTTCATACTAATATCGAAAGTTCCAACCAATAGTCTCACAATAAACTTGATACTATATAAAAGAGAATCTATAACTCATAACTTAAAATGAAATTTAAAAAAAATTGTGCAAATCAAAAATTTTATTCTCTTAAAAAGGTAAATGGAATTAACCACCTGTAAAAATAGATTAAAAATTATAGCGAATCTCTGTTTTAGCTCTATTTTTGATTATAATTGAGACAAAAATCATTGAGACAACAAGAGAAGAACCTCCATAAGAAACAAAGGGAAGAGTTATACCTGTAGGTGGCAGGATACCGGTAACTACTGAAATGTTCACAGCAGCTTGAATTATAAGCATTATTGTCGAAAAAGTAGTACTAAAAAAATCAAACTTATTTGATGTGTCAAAAGAAACAGAAAATCCTCTAATTGCAATTATCAAATAGCAAATAATTATAAAAAATCCACCTATCAATCCCATTTCACAGGAAATACTGGAAAATGCGAAGTCTGAATAAGAAAGTGGAAGATACTCCCCACTGCTTGAAATCCATCCTATCCCTTTGCCTGCGAATCCTCCAAGACCTAAAAATCTCAACGATTGATAATTTTGAAATGAGATATTTGCAAGATCTTTCCCGGGCAAAAAGAAAGCTATCAATCTTTTTATCCTGTAATCGGCAGTAAAACTTAAAATTACAAATATACATAAAGTAAATATACCAAGATATATAATAATACCCATTGGTACACCACCAAGGAACATGGCTAATATGAGGAATGTTCCTATTACAAAAGCGGTTGAGAGATCCTTTTGAGCTATTATTAAGCCTAAAATGATGGTTGCAATTATTAAAGGGAACAATAAATCTCTCTTAAAGGAAAAGATGCTATCTTTCTTATGTGAAAAAATATAGGAGAATGCAAGAACAAGATAAAGTTTAGAAAACTCTGAAGGTTGAATAGAAAAGTGCTTGAAGGTTATCCATCTGTATGATCCATTTAACTCTACCCATTTTTTGAAAATTATTGGAATAAGCAGGAAAATTATAATAGACAATGATAATAATAAAAAAAATTTATCAAATATCTTTTCAATATCTATAAGAGAAAAAATAAAACCTATTAAAAAAGATATCAAGATTAAAATAATTTGTTTTAAAAATAAAGCCTTTTTAACTGGATAATTTTGATACTGTATTTGAGTTTGAGAGTAAATATTTATTGTTCCCACTACAATGAGACCAAGCACAGCCAAAATAAGATAAATATCCAGTGATTTAACCATATCTATTTCCTGATTTTCTAATCTTCAAGTCTTCAAATCATTTTTTTAAGGCCAGACAAGGTTGGATTCATGTTTTATTTTTTAAAATAATTTTCAAAACTTCTTCTTTATCTGAAAAATGATACTTTACCCCTTTTTTTTCTATATAATCTTCATGCCCTTTACCTGCAATCAGCAAAGCTGAAGCAGCAGGCATCATTTTTAGTTTTTCTATTCCTGTACTTATAGCTTTTTTCCTATCCGATTCTACCAGGAAATTATTTTTATTAACACCTTTTAAAATATCCTCAATAATTTTTTCTGGTTCCTCATTTCTTGGATTATCCGAAGTTATTATAAATATGTCAGATAATTCTGAAGCTACTTTTCCCATCGGAGCTCTTTTGCTTTGATCTCTATCTCCACCACAACCCATTATCGTTATTATACTTTTATAACCTGCTTCTTTCAAAGTTTTAATGGCATTTTCAATTGCATCAGCTGTATGGGCATAATCTATATATATATCATGTCCCATATAAGAGATTCTTTCAAATCTTCCTGGTATCATAAGTTCTTCAAAAACAGCTTTATTACTTAGAATAATTTTTTCAAAATGATCAACTGTTTTTTTCAAAAATAATGTAAAAAATAAATATAAAATGGCGAAGGCATGAGTTATGTTATATACATTTGCTTTACCTATGAGGTTAGATCTTAGATTAATTTTCTTAAAGGGAAGTTGCTGCCTGAACTTTATTTCAAAGCCAGAATCATCTGGATTTGAAGACAATCTTTTGTTATAAAAGTGCAAATTGCTAATAGAGGCAGGATATAAAACATCTATCATAAGCTTATTATCAGTATAACTATATGCATCTATCTTAAAATCAGATCTATTAGAAAATCCATATCCAGCAATAAGAATAGATGGATAGCTACTCGCTCTTTCAAAAACAAGATCTGCATTTGAATCATCGGTATTATAAAATAAAATTTTAATAGGCTTATCAGAAGCTGCAAGTTGATCTATAAATTTCAATTTGGCTTCATAGTAAGATGCAAGCGTCCCATGAAAATCTAAATGATCCGATGTTAATGTTGTAAAGGAAAGAGTGTCAAATGAAATAGAAGAAAGTCTCTTTTGAACAGAAGCTATCGAAGTAGCTTCAATAAAAATATTACTCACATCTTTTTTTTTCAGTTCATAAAGTATATTATAAAGATCATAAATTTCAGGGGTTGTCGGAGTCGATTTTGAAAGCTTAAAATTTTTATATCCTTTCATGATTCCAAGTGTGCCTATAGAGGCTGCGGGAAATTTCATCCTGTTAAATAAAAGTTGCAGGATCGTTACCATAGAAGTCTTGCCATCTGTTCCGGTAAATGCAAAGATATTGAACTGCTCATCCTGTAAATCGTAAAAGTATTTAAAGAGAAAGGCCATAGCTTCTTTTGAATCTTGAACTTCGACAAGACAAACATTTTTTTCTTTACAGAATTTTTCTATATCATTAGAAATAAGTTTTATTGAATCACTTTGAGCAACTATGAACTTTGCAAAACATGTAAGTTCAGGAATTTTAGTGTGGCTATTAAACTTTGAACCTTTTATACCTATAAAACAAATTGTGATGTCACTTTTTTTTTCATCTTCAACATTTGAAAACGATTTAAGACTTTCATGATACTGTTTTTCTATTTCTTGTGTATTTGCGCAGATATTCATGATTTGCAATTTGTTCAAGATAAAACATGGATCATACAGATTCAAAATTAATCTTTTTTCTTTAAGAAAGTTTGTGTATTCTTTTGCTGAGCATACTCTCATCTAGATTTCCCCTATCATAAATGCCAGTATTAAAGTTCGTGTATTATTCTTTGTTTGTACTACCACTCTCTTCAATTTTAATAATATCATCGTTTTCAAGCTTTGAATATTCATCTTGTTTAAATAATTTTGAAATATTTAAAGGAGATAATTTTGATTCAAGTAACACCTTAAGGTTCTGGTTTAAAAGCTTTTCTTTATTAATAGCTTCATCTATCACCTTCTCTTTTTGCACAAGATTAAGGTAAAGTATCGAAAGGGTACATATTATAATTAAAATAAACAGCATAATGATAAAATGAGTTTTCATAAATTTTACTCTGTTGCTTTTTTATATCGTTTCTATACATATTATCGTATCACTTCGTCAATTATTATCACACTTTACTTTTTTCTGAATGACATATACATATATTTCTTTGTTTTCTTGACATTTGAAAATAGTAACATCAAATTTATACCTTTTACTTGTGACTTGCGGTCACGGTTTTGTTCAATATAGTTCCGGACTTTAGCTTTTGACTATATTGATAATATATTATTCCCTAACTTGAAACTCCTTTACTTTCGACTTTAAACTGTGTTGATATAATATTGGTCGCGAACTTCTGACTTTAGACTGTTTTAAAAAGTGAATAATCATTATTTTATTTTCTCAAATACTCTTAATTTTGCACTTCTTGCTGATGGATTTTTTTTATTTTCAATCCATGAAGCGCTAAGAGGTTTTTTATTAACTGCAACTATTTTATCTTTATTATCTCTAATAAAATTTTTTACAATCCTGTCTTCTCCACTATGATAAGAAACTACTGCAATCCTTCCCCCGATCCTTAATAGATTATAAGCATATAAAAGCCCTTTTTCAAGATTTTCAAATTCATTATTTACCGCTATTCTCAATGCCTGAAAAACTTTTGTTGCAGGGTTTATCCCACCTTTTTGCCTTAAACCCTTAACTGTTGAAACGACTTCAACAAGTTGCCCTGTTGTCAATATTGGCTTTTTTCTCCTATATTCAATAATGGCATCAGCTATCTTATAAGATAATCTTTCATCAGCATTATAGTAAAATATATCTGCAAGTTGTTGTTTAGAATATTTATTTATTATTTGTGATGCATCAACCTTCGCATCAGAAGTTAAACGCATATCAAGTGGTTGATCCTTTTGAAAAGTTATCCCTTTATTTGAAGCTTTTATATGATACATGGAGATTCCAAGATCAAAAACAATAAGATCTATTCTTCTATTAAAATTATTATCATTATTCAATTGTAATAAAACATTTTTAAAGTTTCCATTTATTATTTTAACTCTTTGATTATTTTTAAATTTTTCAGTTGAAACTTTAAATATCTCTATGTCCTGTTCAATACCAATTATTTTTGAGTTTGCAAATCTTTGAAGAAAAATATCTGTATATCCACCTTCACCAAAACAAGCATCTATGATTATTTTATTTTCGTTGTAGTTCTTTCTATCTGGTTCGTCAAAATCGGATCTAAATGCTAAATCGCAAATTTCATTTATTAAAACGGGGGTATGGTAATTTATACTAATCTCCTTTTTTAAATAAATATTAATTTCATAAAAAATATACCATAATATATTTTTTTTAATTTTTGAAAACAAATAAAAAAGCTGGGATAAATCCCAGCTTCCCCTCCCCGATCACAAAAAAATTTGAATTTTTAAAAAAACAATTTTTAATATTGATTTATTAGAAAATTGTTTTAAAATATTTTCACAAATCGATAACATCTGATTTATTCAGGATAAGCCAGCTGGAAGTTACAAACTCAGATCATCCAGCTTACTTATCAAAGAAGATATCTGGTCAGAAGAAGTACTAATATACCCCTCCCAGTATTCTTCTGACCATATCTCAATCTTATTCAAAGCCCCTAAAAAAACTATATTTTTAACAATTTTAGAGTGATCCAGAAGGTTTTTTGGTATAACAAATCTCCCCTGTTTATCCACAGTTACTTCTTTAGCTGGAAATATAAAATACCTTAAAAATGCCCTGTCTGGTTCATTCTTGTAATTTAATCTAGTGGATAAGTAACTTAAAAGCTCCTGCCAGACTTTTATAGGGTACAATAAGATGGATTGTTCAAGCCCTTTGGTCAGTACCCAGTGCTCTGTATCCTCATTCATGCTATCAAGCTTATCTTTGAAGATTGCTGGCAGTGCAGTACGACCCTTTTCATCGATGGAAAAGCGAAATTCACCAAAAAAATTTATCATCCACCATTCACCACTATTCACCACAATAAATACTTTATAAATTTTCATTTGTCAAGTAATTTTTATTATTTTTTAATTTTATTTTAAAATTTTCTTCATTTTCTTTTTATTTAGTGAAAATACTCACATATCCCGCTCCTGGCTCAAGAGCTTTTGTCCGATATTCAATCTTATTTTTGACTTTTGTTTTATGATTGTTATACTTTACAAAGTACTGCTTTTAAATCTTAGCTGTTTCCTTTGTATGTTTAATTATGTAATTAAATCAAAGCCATCATAAAAATTGAGAAATTTTTAGTATTTTAAGAGAACTTTAAATGATAAATAAAAATTCAATAAAAAAAATTATTAAAAATATCTTGTGTACCATTATAATTCTTGTGGTACTTTTTTTTACCTTCGATATGTATGTCTCTATAAGTTCAAATAAGAAAATTTATCAAGATTTAAATAGTTTACCAAACAAAGATTACGGTGTTCTTCTTGGGACTTCGAAATATACTAAGAATGGAAAGATTAATGTTTTTTATAAAAATAGAATTGATGCAGCCAAAGATATTTTAATAAATGACAAGATCAGCAGGATTATCGCCAGTGGTGACAATAGAAACTTCAGATATAATGAACCCATGAAAATGCAACAAGATCTTGTAAAATCTGGAATTTCAGAAGATAGGGTGATAATAGATCCTGATGGATTCAGGACATTATACTCCATGCTAAATATAGCGAAAAAATACAATATTAAAGAGGCTATTATCGTTTCCCAGAGATTTCACCTTCAAAGGGCAATATTTATTGGAAAATTTCTTGGATTAGAACTTATAGGATATGAAGCTAAAAATGTTAGCGGAATGGCAAATATAAAAATTCAGGTAAGAGAACGTGGAGCAAGACTAAAAATGATATTTGACATAGTCTATTTTACGGTTAAAGTTGATAAATAAGGTTCATCCAACAAATAAGTAATTATTTAATAAAAATAATGGGATACACAAATTCTGAAAACAATCACAAACAAATTCACTTAGTTAATATTTTTTCTTCTATTTTTTTCTACAATAACCTTAAAATTATCTTATCTTAAGTATCAAGCCAAGAAATCCAAGGGTTATTAACATCTGTATTATAACAAACTTAACAAGAACCTGAGTATTTGACCAGTTTTTCGCTGAACGAACATGATCATGCAAGGGAAATTTTGTATTATGGAAGATCTTTATCTTTAAAAATCTTAAAAATGCCACCTTTACCAGACCTGTTCCCCCATTCACAAGAAGAACAGTTGAAACCATGAGGTACAAAAATGGGTTACCAGTTTTAAGCACAAGGACTCCCATAAAGAAACCAAGAGCCCTCGAACCAGCATCACCCATCAAAACTTGACTCGGATATGCGTTAAACCACAGATAGGCAAGCAATGAGCCTACCATTGCAAAGTCTACTATCGCCCACTTTGCACCTTCCGGGATATGTTTTAATAGAAGATAAGAAGATATCTTGATATGACCCAGTATTAAATAGAGAAATAAACCTAACGTCACAAGACAAATTGTGACAAGAGCTCCGGACAATCCATCCACCCCATCTGAACAGTTTGTTGAGTTTATTGAGATCCAGATTAGTAAGGTTCCACCTATTATATACCAGATTTTTGGTATATATATAAGATCCTTTGTAAAAGGGATCCAGATAGTTGTCTCTGAAAAGTGGCTTAATATTAGTACTGCTAATAGAGATAAAATAAGATCTATTATCCCCTTCTTATATTCATTCCATGGTTTTTTACTGATATCATCAAGATAGCCTGAAAGCATCGTTAAAAGCACCAATATAACAATCAAAGCCAGCTCTAAAGTCATAGGGGCAACTAAAAAAGATACAATCACAAAAACTATAATAAAAATAATGCCAGCACCTGTAGGTTTTCCTACAGCATTTGCACTTTGCTCTGCATAACTACGACCTCTATCTTTTGGTAAATACTTAGAAAACTTTTTTATCCCTATAAAAGAAAGAAAAAATGATAGGTATAAAGAAAGAAGAATCATAAAGGCATGAGACTCAAAAAGTCTGAATGGACCGAAATATTTCTTAAAATTCGCAAGAAATTGAAGCATAAAAACCTCTTTGTCGACAATTATTTTTATTCATTTTCGCACAAATTTTAAATGTGCTAATTCAACCTTGATATCTTTAATTTTTGATAAAACTGAGATATCATATTTTCAAATAGAGTAAAACTTTCCTCAGTTTTTGACTCAAGTGCTAAAGTTGAAACTGTCTTATTTTCAAGCAATGAAAAATTCAGTTCCTTCAACTTCAAGTTGGCCATATCTATTGAATTGACAAGATCAAAAATGGATTTTGTTGAAATATCTTCACTTTCAATCTTATACTTTCTAATATAGAAAAAGAATGGATCATTCCAGCTGACCTGACATATTTGATTTAAAGATCCTTTGTTATAGAGGTTCTGAATGAAAGCACAGGAAGTTTTATGTATTAAAACAGTTCTTTTATTTATCGAAATGTAACCTGTTATCTTATCGCCTGTTCGTGGATTGCAGCAAGAGGCAAACTGGTAGGAAACATTGTTTTGTCCAAAAACGTAGATCTGAGAGTTGGAGAGCTCCTTCTCTCTTTCCTTTTGCCCGGAATTTTCTCCGAGATAAGTTATAACTTGCTGCAAGGCAACAGGAGAAAATTTAACTTTTTGCTCTTTGTTGGCTTCAGCGATGCTTCTAAAGTAAGATTTTATCTTTGTCTTTGCCTTTTTAGTTTTTACTATCTCCAACCAATCCAGTGAAGGAATCCTGGACTTTGAAGTCATGATCTCGACAACATCCCCTGGTTTTAACTCCTTTCTTATCGGGACGATCTTTCCATTTATTTTTGCACCAATGCAATGAAAACCAATCTCAGTGTGGATGGCAAAAGCAAAATCAAGTGCCGTTGCATTTGCCGGCAATTCGACAATATCTCCCTTTGGTGTAAAGACAAATATCTGCTCTTCCAGAAGTTCAGTTTTAAGATTTTCTATGATGTTTTCATCAGCAAAATCGCCTTTTTTCCAGTCTTTAAGTTTTGAAAAAAGTTTTACCTCGGTTTCTATTTTCTTTTCATCTGTAATCTTCTCTTTGTACATCCAGTGAGCAGCTATACCAAATTTTGCATGTGCATCCATATCAAATGTTCTGATCTGAATTTCGATATGTTTTCCGTTATTATCTATCAGCGTGGTATGGAGACTCTGGTACAGGTTTGATTTTGGGAATGCTATATAATCTTTAAATCTTGATGGAATTGGTCTAAAATGATTATGAACAATTCCTAAAACTATGTAGCAATCCTTTATACTGGGAGTCAGGATTCTAATACCGATAAGATCATAAATTTCGTCTATAGATTTGTTTTGATACTTTATTTTCCTGTATATAGAATAAAAATGTTTGCTTCTTGCTTCAATTGAGTAATTTGTAAAATTTTCTTTTTTTAAAACTTCCTTTATCTCCTCTACAAGCTCATCAATATACTTTTCTCTATCTATCTTTCTACTTGCTATGGCAGTTTTAATATAATTATATGCTTTATGATCAAGGTAATATAATGATAAATCCTCAAGCTCATTTTTTATGGACTCTATACCAAGTCTCGAAGCTAAAGGCGCATACAACTCAAGAGTATTTCTGGCTATTTCAATCTGCTTTGCTTTTGGCTGATATTGAAGTGTTCGCATATTGTGAAGCCTATCAGCAAGTTTTATTATCAAGACTCTCACATCATCGATGACTGAAAATATGAATTTTCTAAGATCCTCATAGCCTTTTGAAACATATTTTGCATTATTTTTTAAGGCAGATATCTTTGTGACTCCCTGAATAAGTTTTGTCACCGTCTCGTTGAAATTTTCTGTTATCTCCTGCTCTGTTGTTTCAGTATCTTCAAAAACATCGTGAAGAATACCCGCACACACTGAGTAAGTATCGAGCTGCATCTCAAGCAGGATTATCCCAACGCTGAGTGGATGAATAATATAATCTTCACCAGAAAGTCTCTTCTGCCCCATATGCTTTTCATAAGCAATCTTGTATGCCAGTAGTATCTTTTCCTTATCCAATTCTTGATTATTATTAATTAGATTGAAAAATTTCTGCTCAAGTTCATTGTATTTTGTTGACATAATCTTTGTTTCTTAGCGTTTGTCTGTTAATAGTATTTATTTATCGATGCAGCCAGAGATCACACAGATATTTTTTGCTTTTTTCTCTTAAATATTAATTTTCTTCGACTCTAGACTTTGAACTGCTTACTTTTGACTCTGAACCTTCGATTTTAGACTTTGCACCGTATTTTTCATTACCTATTTGCAATAGCCTTTTTTATTGTATCCAAAAACAACCCGGGGGATTTTTTGCCCATCAAGTATTATTGCAGTATCTGTAAAAAAAACTTTTAGTAAGTCAAGAACTCTTTTGCTTTGCTCTTTATCTGCTACCTCAAATATTAAACAACCACTTTCTTTCAAACTGTAAAGCGAAGTTTTAATAATTGATTTATAAAATAGATCCTGATCCTTTCCTGGCAAGAGAGCCTTTCTCGGTTCAAAATTCTTAACCTCTTTATCCAGGTTTTTGTATGCATCTTGTGCTATGTAAGGTGGATTTGCTATCAAAATGTCATAGAAGTCTTTTCGTATCCAACCTTTTCCTGAGTGAATCCTGTATTTGTCTATATTTGTCAGATCTTCCCGGTAATTTTTTTCATATTTAGCTTTATTTATAGTAAATCTAGCATCTTTCCTTTCATTTTCAAGCATATTTATATCAAGTCTGATCTTTTGCTGATCAATTTCAGTTTGATTTACCTTATATTTAAATGATTTAAATCTTTTCTTTTCTTCTTTTAAAATATTATCAAGAAAAAGGTCAACTTTCCTTTCAGGCTTTGAAGATCCATCACGCAAAGATTTATCACGCAAAGACTTATCGCACCTTTGCTTACCACACAAAACTTTTCCATTTTTAGCAGTGACATTCAGTGCCTTTCTACTTATATCAACAGCTGAAAAATAAAAAAGATCATCAAAAGCGTTGTCAATAAGGCTTATATCCTTTAGCATCCCTGGACTTTGATTTTCCAGGATTGCTGTTAGTTCGGATATAATTGATAAAATCTTATTAATGATTGAAATTATTACAGCGCCAGACCCGACACATAGCTCACATATATTAATCTTGCTGTTAATTCTACTATTACTATCACTATTACTGCTACTATTACTACCACTATTACTTTTACTTTTACTAATAATACTGCTATTACTTGTACTATCAATTCTACTATTAATCCAGCCAGTAAGCCTATTTTTAAGATTTATCCCGTACAGGTCCTCCCTTTCAAAATCATTATCGGCAGCCAGAGATCCAGTATTTTCAATATGGTGTGCTAAAAATGTGAAAAAATTCTTAAGATCTGCAGATAAAAGTTGATCTTCTAAACAAATCTGCGTATAAGTTATAATCTTATTATCAAGAAAACTATCTATATTTTTTGTTATCTGTTTAATTTTATTTTTTATCTTATATGAACTTGAAATTTTATCTTCAATATCTCGTTTCAGCTCTTTCTCAAAGGACATATTGGCTTTACTTAAAGTTATATTTGACTGAATATTGGCTTTTTCACCTCTGTCGAGTTTATTTGTATTTACTCTATCAAAAGAATCATATGAAAAGTTTCTTATAGATTTTTCTATGGCATATTTTATAACAAAAAAAACTGCTATATAAACAAGAAGCTCAGATTCCTCTCTGGGTATCAAAACTCCCTTATCGACAAAAAAATTATCGTTAAAAAAATTTTTGCTTTTCGTAATATATGCAATAGGTTTGTGATTCATTCTTGCTAAGATGTCGAAGAAGAATGGAAAAAGATAACGTAACTTTATAGAGATTTCAGGATTTGAACCTGTTATTTCATATATAAACTTTGCTTTAAGATTTTCATTTATAGAAAAACACTCCTGCAACTGATTACTTTTTCCACGATCAGTTCTTAGAAGATTATTCTTAACATAAGTGACATTTTTCTTGTGTTTATCATCTTCTTTTTCTTCATATTTCAAACATATTAGTGCAAAATCAAGAACCGCCGTCGAACTTCTCTTTGAAAATATCGATAAAATTTTTTTAACAAATTTTGCTGATAAGTATATTTTCATAATAACCTGAAAAATTCAAAAAAGCCTGTAAGATGTTAAAATTCCACTTTGAAAGCAATATTTATTCCTTTTATCTGTATGTAATTATATACAAAATATTAGTAAATTATATACAAATATATGCCAATTATATGCAAACTATAAGTAAAATGTAGACAAAATATAAGCTGAAAATTAACCAGCATATAAAGAATTAAAACTCATTCAAATTGAGGTTCTAGTAAGTGTTTGCATATCAGGTAAAAAATTAACTAACAAATACAGATTAAAACTCTACTTCGGAAAGTAATCTTTCCTTTTCATCCATGATAAGAGCATCTATCATATCTTGAATATCCCCATCCATAAACTGTTCAAGCTTATATATCGTAAAATTTATACGATGATCTGTTACTCTTGATTGAGGATAATTATAAGTTCTGATCTTATCAGATCTATCACCAGTTTTGATCATGGCTTTTCTTTCTTCGCTAAGATTTTTATTTTTTTCTGCTTCATATAATTCATAGATCCTTGACCTTAAGATTTTCATGGCTCTATCTTTATTTTTAAGCTGAGATTTTTCATCCTGGCAGACTACAGAAAGGTTAGTTGGAATATGAGTTATTCTAACTGCTGACTCAGTTTTGTTAACATGCTGACCACCATGACCGGAGGCTCTATAAACATCTATTCTAAGATCTTTGGGATCTATATTTACTTCAGTTTCTTCAACTTCTGGTAGAACGACAACAGAGACTGCAGAGGTGTGAATCCTTCCAGCTGCTTCAGTTTCAGGAACTCTTTGAACTCTATGAACTCCTGCTTCATATTTCATAAAAGAGTAAACATTTTCACCAGAAACAGAAAAAATTATCTCCTTAAATCCCTGCATTTCGCTTTCTGACATAGAGAGTATTTCAAGTTTCCACTTTTTCCTTTCAGCGTATCGGGAGTACATTCTGAAAAGATCAGCTGCAAAGAGAGCTGCTTCTTCTCCGCCGGTTCCTGCTCGAATCTCAACTATTACATTTCTACCTGCATTTTCATCTTTCGGTAAAAGAAGATACTTTATCTCCTGTTGAATTTCTGTAACCTTTATCTCTCCATTTTTAAGCTCTTCTTGAGCCATAATAACAAGATCTTTATCATTTGAACTTTCTATTATTTGTTTTGCCTCAGCAATATTTTTCAAACAATTTTTATATTCCTCTATTTTTTCGACTATTTCATCCATAGAAGCCTTTTTTTTTGAAAGTTCTTTGAAAAGATTTCTATCTTCTAAAACTTCATTTGTTGCAAGCTTGTCCTGAATATCATTGTATGTTCTAAGTATACCATCAACTTTTTCTTCAAATTTATCCATTAAGCAATCTCCGATTAATTAATAAAAAATACCCCCGAGACGACTTGAACGTCCGACCCGCAGTTTAGGAAACTGCTGCTCTATCCTGCTGAGCTACGGGGGCATATATAAAGATAACATCAAGCTAGGTTATTGTATCATTCTTAAGCTCTTTACATACTTTAATGTTTATTTGAATTAGATAAACACATGCAAAATTACCTACTTTGCACTAAGTAAGGTGTAAAAAGCCAGTTGTTAGTAAAAGTTAAGTAAATTTAGAGAAAACCTGAAAAGTGCATCTTTTTTCTATTTTAATATTTGCAGGCAAATGATAGCAAGAACTAAATAAAAGTCAATATTCCTAATTATCTACTCAAAATTTAATAAGAATCAATCAATATCTAATTATCTTATATAAAAAAAATCTACCCGAAAATTAATCGTTGCCTCATATACAATTTTATCTCCCCCGAAATAAAAGGCTAATAGATGTTTACACACAATACTTGAATTTACCTCTGCATGATAAATTAAATAATTTACTTTTGCATAAACTATGAATAATATTTATAATTGCTCCCAAAAATCAGACTACAGATTTTGGATTTTCAAAAATTTATTTAAAATTAAATTGTTTTATTTTTAAAGT
>Ga0208825_1000318_pt1 | contig 49343 bp, 19 predicted proteins | sample AD_UKC113_MetaG_FD_184450 | JGI IMG/M metagenome (GOLD analysis project Ga0208825, IMG submission 184450) | Active sludge microbial communities of municipal wastewater-treating anaerobic digesters from Hong Kong - AD_UKC113_MetaG (SPAdes)... | ecosystem: Engineered > Bioreactor > Anaerobic >... | reverse complement strand
TGGGATATATAGAAGCAGGTGGAACTGCTGACATAAAAGCAGAAGAGAATGTAACAGTAGCAGATATAAATGCGACAGATATTTATATAACTTCAAATAATGCTTCAATACTTGATGATGAAGATTATACAACATTTCTTTCACTTTCATCAGCAACAGGAACAATAACACTAACAGCAAAAACTGATATTGGGTCTACTGATGGGCAAGCAGGAATAAGACCGGGATTTATTGATATTGACACAACAAATCTTTCAGATGATTCTATAACACTTACAGGTGATATTGGAAGTGATATCTATCTTAACTTCTTAAATGGTGATTTCTCTTCATCTTATCTTGCTGCTATTTCACCAAATAATACTTCAACTGAAAACTCTATCAATTCACTTACAATAGGTGCAACTGATGGTGATTTAGAAGTAAATAGTGATATATTCAATCAAGATGATTTAGGAAATCCAGGAGGAATATATTATGACCTTTATCTTTTAACAAATAATGACCTCACACTTTCTAATTCTATTGAGACAAATGAAGATATTCTTGAACTTGGAGCAGGTGGTGACCTGACACTTACAATGGGCAACATAACATTCAATAATCCAGATGGAACACTTATTCTCTGGGCTGACTTTGACCAGGATGGTTCAGGAACCCTTACTGGTGGTTCATCTGGCGCTCCTATTACCTTAACAAATGTTGAAAATCTTATACTTATAGCAGGGTCAGGAATAAATGTTTATACAGCAGCAGCCCCAATAAATATCGCCGCTTATAACAGCACTTTAGGTGAGATAAATATAGATAATATAGGTGATATGACAATTTTTGATGGGACTGACTATGTAGGTGTCCCTGGAATAGATGTAAATGGGGTAAATAATGAAAGTGGTGGAGATGTAAATATAAGAGCACATTCTGATGTGAACATTAACGCACCAATAAATACTTTCGGTGGAAACCTTAATGTATCTGCAACTGAAAGTATAACCCATAATGCACTTGGATATATAACAACTTCTGGTGGAAACTATACAGGTATAGCAGATTCTGACCATAGTTCTCCTGCATCAGGTGCTTATACTATGGTTGATGGCGCCACAATTAACACTGTTGATACTGTTGCCGGAACTGCGGGGTATGTGCTTATAACTGCTGGTGAAGATATTTCTGTAACAGGAATTACTGCAACCGGGAATACTGTGGCACTGGAAACCACTACAGGTGGAATAATAGATGCTGGCGATACAGAAGAAGATATTATTGCTAATCAGGCAGTTCTGGTTGCAATCAACGGCATAGGTAATGGAAACGCTCTTGAAACAGACATTTCCAATATTTCTGCATTCAATGCAGGAACAACAGGAAATATAGAACTGGATAATAAGAGTTCAGCAGGGTTGACTGTTAATTCTGTTGTCTGGCCATGGATTGTTTCAGGAATTATAAATCTTGGAGGCGGTGTTACAATAAATGAAGGAACTCCAATTATTGTTGATAGCCCAATCTTAGCAAAGGGTGCAATTTCTCTTACTGCTAATGATACTGCCCTTGATGATGGATATATAGATATCAACAATACAATTACTTCTTCTGATAGTTCAGTAACTCTTATTGCTGATGATGATATTGATATGGGTGCAAATGTAAATGCTAAAACAACTCTTACTATGACAGCAGATGCTGATGGTTCAGGAGTTGGTTCAATAATTCAGACCGCAGGAACAGCAACTGGTCCTACAATGAACCTTTCTGGTGTTGCTATAGGTTCTACTGGCAACCCGCTTTCCATAGATGCAGCAACATTAACTGCACAGGCAGATGAAGATATCTATCTTGCAGAAGAAAATGATATTACTCTTGCCAGTGTTACAACAAATGATGGAATAATTAATATTACTTCTGGTGTTACAACTGGCGGAGAAATGAATGCTGTGTATGTTGCAACTGGAAATGATAATAATATTACCTTAACTGCCAATGATGATGATATTACCATAACAACAGTAAATGCTGGTAATGGAGATGTTGTTATAACAGCAACCAATGGAAACATTGGCAATGCTGGTGGAACGGTAACAGCAAATAATCTTACACTAACTGCGACAGGAAACATTCAACTTGGAACTTCTGCTAATACACTGCAAGCAACAGGAAATGGAATAATTATCATAAGTGAAGCAGATGATTTAGCCCTTGCTGATATAAATGGTCTTGGATATAGTGTCCTAAATAGTGGGAATGGAATTACAGAAATAGCAACAGGAGGAGACCTTACTATATCTGATGATATTCAATCAGCAAGTGCAGAAGTAGTATTAGATTCAGGTGCAAATATACTTCAAAATGCAGATATTTATTCTGGTGCAGATGTTGGAATAGATGCTGGTGGAACATTCACAATGGCACCTGATACAATAATAAATGCAGGGGATAGTGATATTGAAATTGGGGATAATAACCCAATTGGAGGCACTGTTACCCTTGGGCTTTTAAAAACAACAGGTGATGTTGAAATAAATACATCAGCAGATGTATTAGCAGCGGCAAATACTGATGTTGAAATAGTGGCAGACGAACTTGAAATTAACGCTGGTGGCTCAGTCGGTCTTGGTAATCAATTAGATACTGATGTAAGGGCATTAACTGCCAATGTTGACAATAATGACCTTGTTCTGTATGAAGCAGACGGTCTCTTGCTGAATAATGTCAATACTGGGACTGGTGATGTAACATTAGTTCTGGAAGCAGGGACATTAGAAAGTATTGGCACAACAAGAATAACTGCTGATGAGGCATTTTTAACTGCTCCTGATGGAATAGCCGTTAATACTGATATAAATGAATTAACAGCAGAAACAACCAATAATAATATAAAAATTGTGGAAGATAACGGGTTAGGGATTAATAACATAAATGCAGGTAGCGGAGATGTAGACATAACACTTGCAGGAATACTTACCAGCAATGCTGGTACAGGGATAACTGCTAATGACCTAATAATTACAGGAGATGGAGCAATAGATATCAATACAAATATTGATACACTTCAAGCAAGAACAAATAATGCAGATATAACTGTTACAGAGGATGATGAACTTGCTCTTAACCTTGTAGATGCAGGGACAGGTGATGTGACCTTGACAGCAGGTGGAGCAATAACAGACAATAATGGAGCAGGAAATAATGTATCTGCGGGTAATCTTACATTGAATGTAGTGGGAGATGTAGGAACATCAACAGATAGTATAGATACCAATATAGGTTCTTTAACAATAACCGCAGCAGGTAATGCCTATATTAGTGAAAATGATGGGATAATACTAAACAATGTAAATATAGGCACTCTGTTTGCCCTTGAGACAGGCAACAATGGTAGTGTAACAAGTGCTGGTGGTACAAAGATAACAGCAACCAGTGTAAATATAAACGCAGATGGAGCAGTAGATATTAATACAAACATAGGAAATATAACTGTAGCAACAAGTAATGATAATGTAAAAATAACAGAAGATGATGGCCTTGTCCTTAATGATATAGATGCAGGTAGTGGAGATGTAGACATAACACTTGCAGGAACACTTACCAGTAATACTGGTACAGGGATAACTGCTAATGACCTTATAATTACAGGAGATGGAGCAATAAATATCAATACAAATGTTGATACACTTCAAGCATCTACTAATAATGCAAATATTACAGTAAATGAGGATGATGGACTTGCACTTAATTCTGTAAATGCAGGTAGTGGAGATGTAGACATAACACTTGCAGGGGCACTTACCAGCAATGCTGGTACAGGGATAACTGCTAATGACCTTATAATTACAGGAGATGGAGCAATAAATATCAATACCAGTGTTGATACACTTCAAGCATCTACTAATGACGCAAATATTACAGTAAATGAAACCAGTGGACTTGCACTTAATCTTGTAGATGCAGGAACAGGTGATGTAGACATAACACTTGCAGGAACACTTACCAGTAATACTGGTACAGGGATAACTGCTAATGACCTTATAATTACAGGAGATGGAGCAATAAATATCAATACAAATGTTGATACACTTCAAGCATCTACTAATAATGCAAATATTACAGTAAATGAAACCAGTGGACTTGCTCTTAAACTTGTAGATGCAGGGACAGGTGATGTGACATTGACAGCAGGTGGAGCAATAACAGATGGTAATGAAGTGAATGTAAACATTATCGGGAATGACCTTGTATTGACAGCGGTAAGCGGCATAGGTAGTGGAAATGCTCTTGAAACAAAAGTAGATACTTTACAGGCAACAAATACTAATAATGGAATAGAGATAATCAACACAGGCGCACTTGCACTAAATAATACAACTCCATTGGGTCATTCTGTACAAAATACCAACGGTCTGGTAAATATAAAAACAACAAGTCCATTAAATGTAAATGCGAATGTAAATGCTGGAGGAGACATAACTTTAATAGCAGGAGAAATATCTGATGCTCCAACATATGCTGACGATATTGGTGTAAATGCCAATATTACTTCAACAGGTGGGAATATTTATCTATATGCAGGAGATGATATTATTCAAAGTACTGGGACTTGGATTCAAACACAAACAACCGGGAAGACAGTTACTCTTACAGCATCTTATTTTGACCAGGATAACCATGGAGGAATCAATTCTACTGGTGCTATTCAAACAAATAATGGAGATATAAATATTTCTGCAAAAGATAATATTGCTCTTAATTCTGTAAATGCAAATGCAGGTAATATGGAAATTAACTCTACTTCTGGCGCAATTACTGCTACTGCACTAACAGCAAATAATTTAGATGCATCTGCAGAAGATGGAATAAATGTATCAAATAGTGCTCTCAATACATTAACAGCAAATGTAACAGAAACTGGAGATATAACCTTTGGCAATGAAGGTGGACAGATAACTCTTACTTCTGTTCAAACACCAAATGGTGATATAAGTATTACTGCTGGTGGGGATATTCTTGTAACTTATGTTTCAGCAATTGACCATCAGGTTAGTTTAACTTCTTCTGGCGGTGGAATTCTTGATAACAACGCAACTGCTACCAATGATATTTTTGCTGATAATCTAATAATTTCTGCTGTGACAGGGATTGGTTCAACAGATGCTCTTGAAACAGAAGTAGGTAAATTAGCAGCACAGGTAACCGCAGCAGGAACTGGGAATATAAAGATAATCAATACAGGGGACCTTGTTCTTGATAATCTTGCTGGTTGGGGATATGCAGTAAAGAATAATGGGACAGGGACAATTGATATAACAGTTATGTCAAATCTTACCGTAGATGACCCTGTTATTTCAAGTGGTGGAAATATAATTTTAACTGCCAATAGTGGTGCTATAATACAAAATGCAACTGGTGATATAACAACTGGCAATGGCAACTTTATTGGAAATGCATCTGGCCCTTATCAGATGGCAGATGGAGCAATTATTAATACTACCAATGGTACAATTGATATAGATGCAGGCGGAGATATAACAATAGGACAATTAAAATCTTATTCAACAGTATTTCTTAATTCTGGTGGTGCTATTCTTGACGGCGGAGATACAGGTGGAGAAGATATACAGGCATCTGCTGCTGAACTTATTGCAGCAACAGGAATAGGAAATGGGAACGCATTAGAGACATCTCTTACTAATCTTGCAGCGAACAGCACAACAGGACCAATAAACATAAATGAAACAAGCGACCTTACAATTGCTACTGTTGGACTTACTACTGGGATAACTACTACTGGGGACATAAATCTTAATATCGGCAACTCTACAAGTCATTATCTCCTGCTTAACAATAATAATGATATTAAATCCAATGGTGGAGATATTAATATAGATGTTGCTGGTGCGCTTGTTCAGTGGTCTGGTGCTAATATTATTTCAGGTGGTGGGGATATTGATATAACTGCTGATTATCTTGAACAACAATCTTCCAATGCTAATTCCACCATACAGGCAGGTGCCGGAAATGTAGATGTATATACTGGAAATGGTGGAATCCGTCTTGATTCTATCTCTGGAAACAATGTTACCCTTTCAACAAGCGGTGCAATCTATGAATATATGGCAGATGGTGGAATAGATATAGATATAACTGCTACCAATCTTATTATGGACGCAGTAAGTGGCATAGGTTCAAGTAATGCACTTGAAACAGTGGTAAGTTCTCTTAATGCTTATAACTCAACTTCTGGAAATATTAACATTAGTAATACAGGAGACCTTACAATTGATAATTTTGCTTCTATAAACGCATCATATGGAGTTAAAAATGATGGTGGAGCAGTAAATATAAGTTCCACTGGCTCAATAGATATCCCAGGCACAAATGGAGATGGTATTTATGCAGTAGGTAATATCACTTTAACAGCAGGAAATGATATCACAGGTGGTTCATCAGGAAATGGAATTTATTTTGCTAAATCCAATAGTGGAGGAGTAACTCTTAATGCAGGAAATGATATCCACCTTGGACAGTTTAATAATTATTCAGATATTTACGCAGAAGGGGATATAACTTTAACAGCAGGAAATGATATTACTGTTGATGTCTGTACTTATGTTAGATCTTACTCAGGGGATATAAGTTTTGATGCTGGCAAAAACATCAATCTTATTACAAGAGTAGAAGGTGATGAAACATGGATTAGTGCTGATAATGGTATATTATCTCTAACAGCAGAAGATATTACCATTGTTAGTGCAGAGACAGATTCTGGTAGTTATACAACAATGGAAGCAGGAAATAACATAATTCTCTTTGATTCAGAGATATATTCTAACGATTATATAGAAATGGAAGCAGGAAATAACATAATTCTCTTTGGTGGTTCAGGAGTTTTTGCTAGAAGTGATGCTTATCTTTCTGCTGGAAATTATGTGGACTTAGGGTATGTAGTTGCAGGCAACCTTGTTGATATAACAGCTGGAGAAATAACAGACAACAATGGGGATGATGTAAATATTGTATCTGATACTTTGAATATGACAGCGGCAAATGGAATAGGCAGTGCAGATGGACTGGAAACAGAAGTTAGCACTCTCTCTGCGGTAAATACAGCCAATAATATATGGATAATAAATGGAGAAAATCTCATAGTTAATGGAGCATCAAATCTTGGTGGAGATATAATAATAGAAAATGATGGAGATATTACTATTGCAAACCTTATTTCTGCCAGTGATTCAGTTCTTTTATATGCTAATGGTTCTATACTTGATGGGAACAATTTAATTAACCCGAATGCTCTGGATATAAGAGCAGGAGATACCAGCGAACTTATGGCATTTGACGGAACCGTAGGAACATGGAATGACCCGGTTGAAGTGAATATCACAGGGGACCTTTATGTATATGGTTCTGATGAAGATGACCACTATATCTCTGTAATGGTTAATGGTGTTGTTCAACCAAGAGATATTTTACTTTCTTATCCAGGATATACATCTTCTGGACTTATATTCTTCAATGGAAGAATGAATGGTGGAGCAAGAAGTAATCAATGGTTCAGAGCAGTTAGTCCAAGTGTTCAGTATATTGGACTTGAACCATCTGCTTACTCTGATATTCTACTTCAACTTATAAAAGATACTTACTTCAATCCAGTTGAGCCAACATGGAAAATGGATAAAGAACTTGAAGAATCCCTTGATATTGTGCTGAAATAAATATATATAATTAAAGGAAAAGGGCTCGTTTCTTGTTGAGAAACGAGCCCTTTTTTTATATCCTGCCTTCTCTTTTGTCTTTCTTTTAATCCTTAACATCAAAAGTATAATAAAAATTATTGTAACCTCCCTTAATAAGGGAAGGGGGTTCTAAATACTTTCCCCTCTTTAGAAAAGAGGGGTGAGGGGAGATTTAATGAAAGTAGAGAGTGAAGAACAAAGACAAATCCATCCCAACCTTCCCTTAAAAAGGGAAGGAGCAAAAAGCAAAAGATAAATTTCCCCTCTTTATAAAAGCATCTGTCCGACAAGTCCGCCAGATTCGGCTAGAATTGCGAATCCGCTGCGATTTTTGGCGGAAAGCGCGTCGGATTCGCCATGTTGTGTGGCGAAATTTGTGGCGGAGGGAGAAGATTATGATGAGGGGGAAAGAGAGAGGGAAGGAGCAACTCCCCTCTTTTATAAACCGACTAAAGTTGCTTACCTTGTGCCTCAGAGTTGGTGCGTCATCGTTTCTTAGATAGCACAACAGGGGTAGGGGGAGATTTAGCAAGCACAACGGGGATGGAGGGGGTTTGATACTTTCCCCTTTTAAAAACCGACTGAAGTTGCTTACCTTATATCTCAGAGTTGGTGCGTTATCGTCTCCCAGATAGCACAACTGCTACCGACTAAAGTTGCTTACCTTGTTTCTCAGAGTTAGTGCTTAATTTCCCAAAATACTTCCCCCTTTAGCAAAGGGGGAGAGAGGGGGATTTGAAGGGGGGATTTATAACAAGAAGCAACGGTAGTAAGAGAGTCTGCCACTCTTATTTCCCCCTTTTAGAAAGGGGGAGACAGGGGGATTTAGAAATCCATCCCCACCCTTCCTTTATAAAAGGAAGGGAGTATATTCTCTCCTTTTATAAACCGACTAAAGTTGCTTACTTTGTATCTCAGAGTTGGTGCTGTAATGTATTTCAATAGGCACAACGGGGTCCGGGGGGATTTAAAGTAATTAGATAATAAAATCCATCCCCTCGGGCATAGCCCTACGGGCGAGCCTACCCTTCCCCTCCACAAAGATGGACGGGCATGTTTTGTCAAAGTAAGGGATAGTAGTTGTCTCCCTTTGTAAAGGGGGGGTATTTCCCCTCTTTTAGAAAGAGGGGCAGGGGAGATTTTTTCTTCTCCCCAACGGGGAGAAGATAAAGATGAGGGGGGATTCTTCTACACAGGCAGTTTAAAATATAGCACACGAACCAGCCCTACCCTCCTTCGCTAATGCTCAGGCGGGCAGGCGCAGAAGCAATAAGTTGAGCAGACGGGATTTCCAGATAGCACAACTGGTAAAAATGGAGATTTCATAAAGGGGATAAGGTAGAAGGACCTGGTTCTCTACGAGAACCGGGTACTTGAACGAAGGGGGGAAAGAGAGGAAATTTTGAGGGAATTTTATTCCTAATTGTTTAAACAAGAACCAATTATAATTGTTATAATTATAATTTGGATAATTATTATAATGATTATAATTATTATAAACATAATTAAATTTCAATAGGTAGCCGTTCTTCCTTTATCTTGCTTCTTCTCAGAGGAAAAAAGTAATTATTTTATAATATAAATACTTATCTCAAACCATTGAAAAGCGTAAAGAATTAATAAAACTCTTTCCTGACACTCATTTTCAATTATTGATAATATAGGTATAATTTTAGTACAACTTAAATACAATTTTTTAGCATAATAGGTAGTGTCAAAAAATAGATGAAAAAAAGAGGAAATCCCCCCTCACCCTTCCCTCTCCCCTTGGGGGAGAGGCTCGCCCGTAGGACTACGCCCGAGGGGTAGGAGTGAGGGGGTAATAAGCAGATAATAAAAATTTTGGCAGAACTTTAAATTAAACAAAGAGGCAAAATGGATGAAAGAAATAATCAGTTAGTAGGAAACACAGGGTTATTTTATATCTGTTATGAATTATCAAAGAAAGGATGGAATTGTTTAATTACAAGCAGAAATGCAAAAGGGCCAGATATAATAATATACAGCCAAGACGGAGAGAAAAAATACGCTATTCAAGCCAAATCTTTAACATCAAGGAGAAATTCTGTTCCTTTTGGTAGCAACCGTAATTTTATATCTGATTATCTAATTATCTGTGTAGATGTTTTTAACAACCCTGAAATTTATATTTTTAAAACCGAAGATGTCAGAGAGAATTTACATGAAGCAACTAAAAATGGCAAGGTTTCTTATTGGTTTGAGTTCAGCAGATATATAGACCTTGCCATTAACAGCATTAAATAAAAAAAAGTATTCTTAAAGATTTTGTTATCTTACCAATTATTTTAGTTCCCAATATGTGTATTTTGGGAACTAAACTATACTTACCTGATATAAAATACCCTTTTTTTTATTATTATTTTTTATATAAAAAGTTCCCATTTCATAGTGTAATGGGAACTAACCCCTTAAAACGAAAAATAAGGGCGTTTTTTATCTTAAAAGATATAAATGTATTCCTGACTAAAAACAATTCATTAAATTACCTCTTTTTTATAAGTTATTTTCAGTAAAAGATATTTTTATTTTTTTCATTTACTACTTGACAAAAAAATAAAATATGGTATAATGTAAATGATTATGAAAAAAACTTTACAGGACGAAATAGAAAAAATAGCAAAAAAGATGGTAGTAGATGAAATTTTAGAGAAAGTTTTAAGCAAAGGGGAATATCAAATCTCGGGATTTGGTAAATTTGTGTTAGTGAAGAAAAAAGGGCGTTTTTTTACCAACCCGATAGCAGGGAAGTATTCTACCCCTGATACTTCCACAATAAAATTCTTGCCAAGTAAAAAACTTAAAAAATACATAACACGGCAGGTAAAAATAAAACAAGGGGGAAACAATGAGTAATTTAGTAAAACAGTCCCTTTCATTAGCACTTTCAAAAAACATTCCTGTCTACATTACAAAAGATGAGGTAGATAGGATGTTAGTAGTTTTAGAGGAAGATATTAAAACGATAAAACAAAAAGGACAGAAAGAACGATTAAAGTCAACCAGAAGAAAGTATATTTTTATTAAGGCACTGTTTCAAACAGGAGTGAGAGTGTCAGAATTGTTATCTTTAACTCCTTCTATGGTAAATCGGGAAGAAAGGACTATAAGAATAATAAACTTAAAGAGACATAAAACAAGAAAAAGAGGCAGACCTACCACAGGGGATAGCCCTTATGTAGAAAAAATAATTCCAATAAATGATAGTTTAAGAGCAGATATTTCGGATTACTGCCTTGATTACGGGATAAATCCCGATAAAAAATTATTCCCTTTTTCCAGAAGATATGCTTTGAAGTTTATCAAAGAAGTAGGAGAGAAAGCGAATGTTCCTGCCTATAAATGTCATCCTCACGCATTTAGGCACGGATTTGCTGTTTATTGTCTACTTAATGGAGTTCCTATAACAGTGCTTCAAGAGTGGTTAGGACACTCTGATATTTTTAACACAACTATCTACACAAAAATTACACAAATAGAAAATAGAACTTTTTTTGACAATATTGTATGGTAAAAAGAGTAAATTGGCAGAGTATTTTTATAAGGTAGAAGATTTTAAAAAACTTTGTAATATGCAAATTAAATTCTCATCTAATTTCGCTGAATCACCAAAACAGGAAGTGGAAAATGATTGATTAAGTTATTTTTATAGATGCCAATATTCCTATTCACGCAAGTTATCTCCAGAATCTTTATCTAATAAACAAATAATTCAAAAATACCAGCGGGTTTTACAGACAATTGGTGAAAGAAAGATAATTTGTGTGTTAGAAGAATTTGGGCAATTATAAAAACACTTGTAAATAAAAGGGGGTAAAAAGATTTTAATTTGTTCACTACATTTCACTACATATTTGTAGAAACCCGTATGAAATAAGGATTTTTCATTTTTGAGTGGCGAAGTTGACTTGACAAATTATTTTTTATCTGTTATATTATGTATAGTAAATAATGTAAATATAAATGGAGGTAGAAATGAGTAAAATAAGATTACAAATTATGTTAACTCCAGAGGAGCATCAACTTTTAAAGTACCTTTCTGGAGAGAAAAAAACATCTATTGCTGATTTAATAAGAAAAGCAATTGATAGTGTGTATTCTGATGTGGTTAGTATTGAGGAAAAAAAAGAAAAAGTATTAAAAACCCTTTTTTCTCTTAATATGGAAGTTTCTGATTGGCCAGAAATGAAAAAAGAGATAATTTTAGGAGCAATGGGAGAACAGGAGAAATAAATGATTGTATTTCTTGATAGTTGTATTTTTGTTTATGCCGCGGGAATAGACCACCCTTATAGAAAATCTTGCCAAGAAATTCTTATAGCAGAGAAACAGAGAAAAATTTTTTCGTATATAGATACAGAAGTATTACAAGAGATTTTATATCTTGGGTTTTACAAGAAAGAAACAGACAAATCTCTTTTGATAGTAGAAAACGTTATAGAGTTATTAGACGAAGATTCTATTTTACCTGTTAGTGTTAAAGACATATCTCGGGCTTCAGAATTATTGAACAAATATAGGAGTATAGAACCCAGAGATGCTGTTCATCTTGCTGTTATGAAAAATAACAACATAGATATTATTTGCACAGCGGACAGAGGGATTAAAGCAATTAAAGAAATTACAGTAATAGACCCAATTGATTTAGCAGAACAACTAAAAAAATAAAATGAACGAACTACAAAAGAAAAAAAAACAAGAAGAATTAAAAGAATTCCATGCAATTTTCTCACCTATGGTTTTAGCAAAATATCCTTATTTTGTTTCCTTAACAAGCATAAAAAGAAAAAGAGAAGTTATTTATGAAGCAGAAGAAAATGGAGCAAAAGTTAAATGGATAGTTAAAAGCCGGGATTATTTACCAGGAGAAATGGAATTAAAAGTATGGATATGGATATTAGATAAAATATCAAAAATACCAAAACCATTACCTTCAAATTTTGCCCTGCCTTATTCTTTAAGTGAAATAACAAAATATTGGAATATGAAGAAAAGTGGAAAATTATTTTCACTCATTGTCCGAGCAATAGAAAACTTGCGTTTAACTGGTATTGAATACTGGGTAGAAAAACCAGGTAGTCCTCCTATAAGAATAACCTTTTCACTTTTAATAGGGGAAGCAGGAAAAGGGGAGAAACAGGGAGAAGTAATTATAGATAAAAATTTTCTTTTTTTCCATCCCAATGTAATAAACCTTATAAATCAAGGAATAATTAAACCCGCTGATTTAGAAGAATCAAAATTTCTTACTGACACAAACCTTATTGCTTTTAGGATTTATGAACTATTGGGGTGGAAGTTTTACATAGCAAAAATGAACAGAGAGGAGATAGTAAATATCAGATATTCAGAATTAGTAAAAAGGATAGAGTTAAGACAGGCAAAACATAGAAGTAAAGCCGAGGAACAACTTCAAAAACCTCATAAATTATTGAAAGACAGGGGGTTAATAATAGAAATCCCTAAAAATTGGAAAAGTGTTAATGGGGATTGGGTAATTACTTATAAAATAGGAGAAAGATTAATAAAGGAACTAAATGAGTGGAATAATAAAAGACAAATTCAGAGACATATTAAACAATTAAAAGAAGAGGATATTGTTGTTTCTGATGTAGATTACGCCATACAGCAAATTTTAGAATTTACTAAAGGTGGCAAACGAGAGGACTTTGAAAGATTAGTGAGAAAAATATTACAAAAACCAGATGGAGAAGAATTGATTTATAGAGCAATAAGTGAAGCAAAAGCAGAAGTAATAAATGGAAAGATAAAAAATAAAACTGCCTACCTTATAACTATTCTGAAAAAATATATCTAAAAATCATTGTGGAAAACTTTATTAAGGGGTGATACTGCGAGGAAATAGGGTGATACTACGAGGAAAAAACACCCCAAAGGAGTGATACTGCGAGGAAATAGGGTGATACTACGAGGAAAAAAACACCCCTTAAACCCTCTACTGACAAGGATTTTAATTCCCTAAATAAGCTTTAATAATTACGGTTTATATAAACCGTAATAAGGGAGAGAAAAAATATAAATGTGGAAAACTCAAAAATAATAATAAAAAAATAATAATAAAACACGGCATTTAAAAATCTTTTTCTTAACCCCTTTCCCCTATCTCAATAGGGGAAATTTTTTAAAACCTAAAAATTCTTCTAAAAAGTAAAAATATATAATCATATTTCATTAAAACAACAAATACGGAAAGATATTTTTAATAAAACAAGAAAAAGATGTAAATAATACTTGACAAAAAAACTTTATTGTTTTAACATTAAATACATAAATAAAATTATTACTATTTCAAGTTAAAAAAAAGGAGGGTTCTTTTACGAACCACCCATCAATAAGTCAGTAATTAAAGATATTCCATGTTTATTAATATCAGAAGAATTCATTGTATTGAAAAAGGAGGTTTGAAAAATGTCTAAATCAAAATCAAGTCAAGCTACTACTTCGTTAGTAGTTAAAAGAAATACTATTAAAAAAAAGGAAGAAGAAAAAACATCAAAAAGAAAACAAACATTTAATTTAAGAAGAGATACAGTTAAACGCCTATGGATAGAACGAATTAGGAGTGAAAAAACCTTATCAGAAATTATAGATGAATTAGTTCTTACATATTTACCAGAAGTAAATTTGGATAAAAAAGAGAATAGGAAAACACAACTTTGAAATAAAAAGCAGGGGAGAAAGGATTTTTTAAGGGATAAAAGTGTTAGGAGATGTACCTAACTCATACATTTTATTCCCCCTTTTAGAAACCGACGAAAGAAGCGGGGATTAGCAAAGCAAAGTTGGTGCGTTATCCCCAAATTCCCCCCTCTTTTATAAACCGACTAAAGTTGCTTACCTTGTGCCTCAGAGTTGGTGCGTCATCGTTTCTTAGATAGCACAACAGGAGCAGGGGGAGATTTAGGAAGCACAACGGGGTTAAGGGGGATTTAAAGAAGGGATTTATGGTAGAATAAGGGATAAGAGAAATGAGCAAAACAATAAATATTGAAGAAATTAAGATTATGATTGAAGAGATAGTTGAAAATAAACTACTGGAATTGTTGGGTGACCCGGACCAGGGTTTGGAATTAAGCCCTGAGGTAAGAATGCGACTAAAAAAATCTTTATTGAAGAAGACGGGCGGTATTTCCGCCGAAAAAATTAGTAAGGAATTAGGTCTGCGATGGTAAAGAAATACAGGGTTATATTTTCATCGGAAGCGGCAGATGATTTAAGACAAATTGATAGAGTAATAGCACAGAGAATTTTGAATAAAATTAACTGGTTAAGTAAATACTAAAGAAAAATATATAAAGGGGAGAATTTTGGAGGTGGATTTAATATAAAAGAAATGTTAAAATATAACAAAAAATTAAGAGAGATAGAGAAGGGGGAAAATATAAGAAAATGAAAGTTGTTAATGAAAAAAGGCGAATAACAAAAGATATAATAACTGAAGCGGTTATGGAAGCAATAGAAAGGGAAAAAGATATTTTTGTTAAAGCAATTGAAGAATCACTTGAAGATATAGTTATGAAAAAAGTTATTGATGAAGGTTTGAAAGGTAAATATGTGAAAGAAAAGGAAGTTTTAAAAATTTTGCAGGAATGAATATTAAATATGAGCAAAGTTTTTTAAAAGATATTCAAAAAATTAAAGATAAAAAAATAAAAAAAAGGATAGAAGAAGTAATTCAACAAGTAAAAGATGCAACAAAATTAGAAGAGATAAAGGAATTATTGAAAATTAAAGGGGCGAAAAATTATTTTAGAATTAAAATTAGAACATATAGAATTGGAGTTTATAAAGAAGAAAATACAATAATTTTTGTAAGGTGCATTCAAAGAAAAGATTTCTATAAATTTTTCCCTTGATAAGGGAAAAGCAAAAACCCCCTCACCCCAACCCCTCGGGCATAGTCAATAGACGAGCCTCTCCCCAAAGGGGAGAGGAGAAAAAGAGATGAAAGCCCCCCTCACCCCAACCCCTCTCCCCGCAGGGGAGAGGGAAGAAATAGGAAATGAAAGAAAGGAAGAAGTAGTAAAATAATTTCCCCCCTTTTAGAAAGGGGGATGAATGGGATTTACTTCCCCCTTATTTTCTTCTCCCCAACGGGGAGAAGATGAAGATGAGGGGGGATTTAAAGAGGATATACAGAAAAATCCATCCTAACCTTCCCTTACAAAGGGAAGAAGAATAAGGAATAAAGAGAAAAATACCCCTCACCCATACCCCTCGGGCATAGTCAATAGACGAGCCTCTCCCCAAAGGGGAGAGGAGAAAAAGAGATGAAAGCCCCCCTCACCCCCACCCTCTCCCCGCAGGGGAGAGGGAAGAAAGAAAAGGGGCGAGGGAAGAAAGAAAAGGGGCGAGGGAAGAAAGAGGAAATGAAAGAAAGGAAGAAGAAAGAGGGGATGAAAAAATTTTTTTTAAATTATTTTTTAATGATAAAATATAAATAATCAGAACCAGGTCTTGTCCGAAGGATCCTTCGGAAAATCACAAAATAGGCAAGATCCGGTCGCTGAGTAGGTAGTCAGAGAGGGGATTTAATACAAATCCATCCCTCGGGCGTAGCCCTACGGGCGAGCCCAACCTTCTCCTCCACTAAGACATTGACGGACATGCTTTTTCAAAGGAAAGAGAATAAGGAATAAATAAGAAATCCCCCCCTCACCCTCGAGCCTCTCCCCTGAGGGGAGAGGGGAGGAAAGGAAAAAGAGCGAGGAGAAGATTAACAGAAGGGGGGAGAAAGTATAAAGGGAATAAAGGTGGAAAACCAATTAGTATTTTATTTAGTTTATTATTTGCTTTTCTTTTGTTCATGTCCAATTTTTTATTTCAAATTTTCCAAGAGGTATATCCTCAAAAAAAACGGAGCGAAAATATGAAAAAAAGTTATTTATTTTTAGGTGTTTTGTTTTCTTTGTTCTTTTCTTATAATTGTTTTGCTTCTATAAGTGCCACAGCAACAAAATTAACAATAGAAAGTCAGGGGATTTTGCCAAATTCAGGTCCAACAGCAGTTATTGGTATAAATGCAACAGCATCCGCGGGAGAAACATTAAACAGTATAACAATAAGAATTAATGATATATCAGGAAATGTTTACCCTTCTGATTTCAGCAGTGTTGCTATTTATAGAGATGGTGGGGCTATCACGGGAGCATTTGACCCAGGGGATTCATTGGTAGGAGAAAATTCATCAGTAGTTATTGATGGCACTACTATAATTCTTGTTACTAATGGCAACTACGGCAAGGGAACTCCAGACGCTGACTTAGAAAGAGAAAATATACCTGCCAACGATCTAGATGCTAATGCAGGATATGACTTTTATATTGTTATATTTACATCTGAAATGATGAATGGGGATATAGGATATAAAGATAGCCAGGATTTAAGAGATAAATTTTCAGTCACAATTACAAGTTTTGTTGGGAGGAGTTCTGATAATTCTAACTATGTTTATCCAACTTTTACCCAAGTTACAACAGACACAATTACCTGTGAAGCAAGGGTGGTTGATTTAGTTCCAATAAGAAGCGATACTTTTACCGCTGCCCAAAATGTTTATCCGAGTTTCCATGCGACAGGATTCTCACCTAACTATTTTTATGGTCCTTTGCAATATTATAGAGCATACAGACAGGAGGACCACCCTAATAATTGGCCTATGTTTGGTTGGCCTATAAATGGTGTTTTTGGTGGTATTTATTCTCCTCTGGCAAGTCCTGAACTTTGTGGTATGTGTATTCCTTATAGGGTATTGGGACTTGATTTTGCCGGGATGTCAACTTATTCAGGTGATTATGAGTCCATAACAAATGTAACACTTATAATTGAAGATACCGGGAACCCTGATTTTGATCCGACCACTGACCTTGCATATGATGAGAGCTCACCTCTTCCAAATATAAGTATCTGGAGAGATGCAAATAATGATGGTTATTTTGACCCTTCTGTTGATACATTAGTTGCCATAACAAACAATAAGCCATCCTCACGTCATGCGTATATTACTCCTATTGGAAGACAACCATATAGAAAGTGGAAAGTTGTTCTGAAAAATGGTGCATCAAGTAAAAATTCAAGATGGTATCTTGAAGATGAGGCAGATGGGGTTGTTGATTATTTTGTTGTTATTGCCACAGAACCTTCTTCTGCGACAAGTACCAATAGACCAAAGTATGGGGCTGACTTTAAGGTATATATTGACCCCAACGACAGTGACCTTGAAGAAAGCGACGGAAGTAAAGGAGTTGTTGTATCAAGAGATTGGTTGCTTACAGGTTATAGCGCAAGTAATAACCCGGATATTGAGATACTGCCGACAAAAAATAGTGAAAGAAATGCTGATAATGTAAAAGATGTAAAATTTGTCCTTGATATTAAACCATCACCCATACAGGAACCATTAGAAGCAGATGGAGTTCCTATTCCTGTTTTTCATATAAATACCACTGATTCCTGGGGAAGTTTTGCGACTAATGAAAAAATTGAATGGATAAGAGTATGGTTTTTACAAAGACCAGACAATCTTTTTACTCCAAACTGGTTATCATCTTTGTCTTCTGGTGAAGATTCTGGTGTGAGTTTATGGATTGATAATAAAAGTGCCGGGAAAGTTGGGGTTTTTGATAATAAGTTAATAAGTGAAGGCGATATGGAGTCAGGAACCCAGAGATTATCTATATATGATACCTGTGTTCCCATTAGTATGAAAGACCTTCAATGGTTCAATTCTGATGGCACTCTCTGGTCAGAAGATAATGATGACCCTGATCATTCAGATGGGTCTAAAAGATATTATGTGATTTTAAAGCCGGCCGCTCCAATTCCCCTGTACAATGACGACTATATTTCTGGTAATGATTATCCTGAGAAACAGACAAATAGGGGAAAAGATATATTTATCTGTGTAAAACCCAGGGGGATAAGTGTTGAAGGGACTGCCTATAAATCAAGCAACCCTTTTGAAAGAGGGATTGACTATGGAAAATGGATTGAGGCGGCAATAGGGCTTGATAGTAATAATGATGCCAATGTTAAGCTCCAAAAAGAAGAAGACAACACCACCCATTATTATTATAAGGATATTTATTTCAATAGTGGTTGGAGACAACAGGGTATGTATCCCCAAATTTCCGGGAAGAACTATGGGACTTCCGATACAAAGGTAACAGACACAACCATAATTTTCCCGAGAGCAGTACATGAGGGAACAGGTGTAGAGTCAGATATTCTTTACAACCTTACTGACAAGGTATGGGGATATATTAGAGATATTGATGGTGGGACTAATTCTGATACTATTCTTGCTGATAATGGAAATGGGACTTTTAACTGGGATAAAAATGATGAGTATGAAATTTTGCCAATAAATGGGAGAGTGCGGAAGTTTGCAGATCTGATTGAAGAGTCCGGTTTATCAGATCTTGTGAAAGAAGCTCTTCACGAATACTTAGATACTTACTCTTCTCATGGTGATAACTGGTTTATTTGTTATTTTCGATTCCGGGTTGAACTGCCTTGGCCTATAGGAACAATAGAGGAGACCCCTATTAATTATATTACTTCTGATGATAAAACACTTATTGGTAAAAAGATATATAACTTAACTGATGGAAGTTGGGGATATGTTTCTAATATTCAAGGTGAAACACAGGAGGGTGTTTATGGAGGAAGTTACCCTTATACTATTACAGCGAGAGTTCTATTTGCGGGTTTGAGAGGAGGCAAAAACAATAAATGGAGTGATGAAGATAGTGGGAATACCTGGGGGATATTGGTAGATGATTTTTATAAGGGCTATCACAATGGAGAAAATAATTCTACTTCCCTTGTTGATACCACAAAGGTATTTGATAAATCCCCATTAAAAGGAAGGGGAATATGGAATAAGACAAAAGATACTACAATCACAGGAGACAACGCAGGGACTATTGATAATGTTGATTTTCATACTTTAACAACAACAATGCCTTCTGGTTTTAATTGGTCTTATGGAGATATTTACCTTATTTCTAATAATACTACTGATAGTACCACTGGGGAGAGTAATTTCACTCCTGAACCAATTGTTTCAAGGACAAAAACAGCAACCATACCCACTTTCTTTACAAACCTTACGATAAACAACCAGAAAATCAATCCTTTTACTAAAACAGCAGTTATTGGAATTGATGTTGTTGCTCCACCAGGGAAAGATATTACTTTTGATTCTTTAACATTTTTAATTGTTGATGATAATAACCCGCCTACTTTGACATTCCAGAAATTAGTTGACCCTTATGGAAACTGGAATGACCCAAACGGCGGTTGTGGTATTGCTTTGTATAAGGATACCACCAGAAACGGGACATTTGATTCTGGAGATAAAAGGGTATGGATGTCAGAGAAACCAAAACTTATTACCGGTGCATCCGATGACCCGGTAACTGGCAGTAATGTTATGAGAGTAAAGATGAAGTTTGAAACAGACCCCTCTAAAGTCAGTTCTCCGAACCATGCGGCTATTGACAATATTCCTGATAATAATGCTGGAATAAATGCAGGACCAGAGTTTTTCCTTGTTATTCAGCCAAATTCTTATATGGACCCAGGAGATAAGTTTCATATTGTTTTCTGGGGAAGTGATACATACTTGTTTAAGTCATTTAATCCTACTTATAAACCACTTGACGAACAAACAATAAGATTTATTGATACTGATACCAGTGAGTCCCTGTCCGATGCCCCACCTTATGAGGTATCAGCGGGAATAACTTACAAAAGGGTAAGAACTTATGCAATGGAAAATTCCACAGTAAGTTCATCCACCTTTACTGACCTGACTTCTATAGATATGCCGGTTGATGCTAAAAGTGACCCTGTTGGAATTATAGGGATAGATACATTTGATACTACTGGAACAAATAAATTAACCAAAGTAAGGGTATATCTAAATCCACCTTATAATGATGGTGATAACGTTTTTACTGGAGAACCAACGAGTGCTGATGACCCACTCTCTGCTTGCTCTATTCTTGCCTCTCTTGTAGATAATTCAGATACAAGTGGAATAAGTATCTGGAAGGACTCATATAATAACAATGTTTTTGGATGGAGAAATGATACATTTTTACCGACAATGTATGGGGGCGGGGGCGGATGGAAGTCGGATTATGAAAATGGATTTGTTGATGGAGACGGGACTATTAGTTCTGGAAATGGGATAGACAAAAAAGCAGATATTACAAACTGGCAGGGACAGAAACTAAAGTTCTTCACAGGTTTGAATAATATCTGCTGGTATGATGCCGATAATAATGGGGTCTGGAGTTCAGGAGATTCTTTGTGGGTAGATAAGAAAATCGATGGGATATTTACTTCAGATGACTCAGTTATTGTTGGTTCTCCGTCTGACTATACTTATGGGGTAAGGATATATGGCAACCTTTACGGATTTGCTTATTATGATGAGAACGATGATGGATATTCTGATGATGGGGAAGGTAATGCGGATGATATTTACTTTATTGGGAAAGGGAGAGACCGACTTGGCTGGTATGTGGATATGACTCTGCAAACCCCGGATAGTCTGCCAACTGATAATCTTGATGGTGGACCTGACTATTTTATTGCCATAAGGACAAGTGGGGAATTGCTTTTTGATGATAGGTTCAGTTTTACACTTCCTTCAAATGGTTTAACTTATACAACTGGTTATTCATCTGCAAATGTCAATTTAACTACAAGTAACTTAAAAGGGAATGTTAATTTAACTTTAACAGACCTGGTAAATTCAGGGGATACAATAGCGCCAAATAGTGAAAAGGCAATAATAGGAATAAATGCTTTTGATGGGAAAAGAGATGGAACTGATGGTGGTAAAAAGTTAAAACAAATAACTGTATATCTTCTTGGAGATAACCCGGCGGGAGATTTAAAACCTCCTTCCACTGTTGCGAAGGATAGTGGAATTGCTATATACAAAGGAGATATAACAAACCCTGATAATGGAATAACTCTGTACAGTATCACCCCTACTATTCAATCCGTAATGACACTGACTTTGCAGGGTAATGGAGAAGAAATACCTAGTGATGATTCTGATAATGGGGATGATTTTTATATTGTTATAAGGACATCAGGCGCTACGAGCAATAACCGTATAAGAGCGGAGATTAGAAATGACCTTTCTTTTCCTGCTGGTCTGGGGTCTGAAAGGATACAGTTTAATTCGGATTCCGGTAAATATCTTGTAAATACAAATTATCTGACAATTAAACCATCTGGAACTACAACTCCAGAAATTACAATACAAAGCCCCGGTCCTCATCCAGTTATAGGGGTTAGTTGGAGTGGAACTCAAACATTGTCTTGGAGTGTTACCAATCTTGTTGTTCCTGATACTTTTACAGTTTCATATAAGTATTCCTCAAGTAAAACAGGACCATTTAACACCAACTGGACGACCATTGGAAGTGTTCCAGCAGTGGCAGGACAATATGTATATTCATATTCAGTAAATACCGCCCCTTTACCTGCTGGGTATTATATGTTTAAGGTGGCAAGTGCAGTTCCTGGCTCTAAACCTGATACCGTAGGAGACCCAATTTATACTGAGGAAGGGGTTAGTGAAGAGCCAATTCTTATTGATAATAATAAAATAACAGGAATAACTATTAACTCACCAGTTGCAGGGAATAAATGGAGAGATGACATAAAAATACAATGGACAATAACAGGAACAGAAAAGTTAAATGAAACATATAATATTGAATATTTTGATATAACAGATGGTACCTGGATAACTCTGACTGAGGTTGATAAAGCAGGGAAAACAACTTATACATACACATGGCAAACAGATGAGAGTTGTAATAGAAGAACGCGAATTAGGGTTACGGCAAATTCGTCAAAGGTAACGACAACAACCGGAGATTTCATTATTGATAATACTCCCCCACAAATTGATGGAGATTCTGTAAGTATTAGTTCAAGTCAGTCAATAAGACCTGATGTAGAGAACGGAAATGATGGAAGGTTCAAAATTCATATTACAAATTCTGGTTGGTACACAACATATCCAACTGTTTCATTTACAGTATATGACTCTGCCGCAACAGACGACAGTTACGCAGGAATAAAAGCAGTTGCTTACAGGTTTGTTTCTGGGACGACCAGCAACTGGTATGTGCAAAAGTTCACAGGAAGCAATCAGTCAGAAAACATAAGTATAGTGGTTAATTTTGAAGGGGAAAATATACAGATAGAGGGATTTGTTGTTGATGATGCTCAAAATTCTCTAACACCTAATGATATTGACCCGGCAGTTTCATCAGCACTTGGAACTGGCTATAATAATGGGAATTTTTCAACTTCTGCCGGAATTTTGAATTCTCCCCTGAATATAGATGTAACGCCGCCTATGTTTAAGTCAATGGAGAATATAAGAATAAATAAACTTCCAGATGGTCCTACCGGTCCTGTCGCTGGTTCTTCCTGGTATGTTTCCGCTCCAATTATTTATATTCCGCAAAGGCAGGTTATAGAAAATGGTAGTGGAGTTCTTGAAGGGGTTATTGCCTTTACAGTAGACGGAACAACAATTCCATCAATTACCCTGAGGCCTGATGCTGATGGTAAAACACATACATTGAACCTTTTAAATGGGGAAAATATTGTTTTTGAGTCCTATATTAATAAAATTGGTATTGAAAAACCTTCTGATGATGCTCTTTTCTACTTCCCTGTTTATAATGCTTATGGGAAGCAAGTTCATGTGAGAATATGGGATAAGGCAGGGAATATAAGCCAGGAGGTAGTTGAAATTCCATATTATATTGTGCCGGGTGCCTCTGAACAACAAGTTCCTTTATATGTTGATACAGTTCCTCCTGATACCCGCGTTAATTTAACTGGTTCTTATTGGCCAATTACTACCTTTCTTGATGTAGGAACTTGGGAAAGAGGATATACAGATACCTGGCGTCATAATAAGTTTTTACCAAGACCTGAGGACTATGAAAGAGAACCTTTTGTTGATTATATTTATGTTGCTTCTGCTGCAAATACAACTCTTACTCCAACTTCTTTTACTTTCAGTACAACCGATAAACTTTATGATATTTTTGACCTTGGGACTGCCCCTTATGGATTTAATAGTATTTTAAATAAGAGACCGGCAGTATTACTGCCTGGCGACCCTGACTATGACGCTAAATATGACCTATTCTTTTCTGATTTTAAAGCAGATAATTCAGGAATAGGACTTAGTGCTTTACCTTTGAGCGAAAGAATTACTACTGATACAGATGTTCTTATTGATTATAGAGGCATATGGAATAATGGAACTGATTTTTATGCCGTTGGTGAGAAAGGAGTAGTGTTGAAATATAACGGTACTCAATGGCAGGAGGTTCTGATTGAAGATGCATCTAATTTCTACGGAATATACGGAAAAGATAGTAATAATGTTTATGCAGTAGGTGAAAATGCAAGAATTTACAAATTTGACGGAAATACATGGAACAGAATAGATGTTACAGATAAATTTACAGAAGAGAAGTTACCCACATTTTATTCTGTATATGCAAATGGTTTAAATGTATGGGTGGTTGGTTCTGGTGGAAATATTCTTTATTCAACAAATGACGGTATCACATGGACAAAAACAAAGATAAGTAGTGAACTTCCTTCTGTTTCTGATGTTAACCTTTATACTATTTTTGGCAATGGGGCAAATATATGGGTTGGTGGTGCAAATGGGACAATAATAAAATATAATGGGACTAACTGGATACCACAGACCATTGATACAACAGAAACTATTGGTTCTATTTATTCTTTTGTTTCTAATGGAGCAGATATTTATGCTCTTGGAGATATAGAATGGCAGGGAGAAACAGATAGATATATTGGATATCTAAAAAATTCCGGCGTCGGAGATACATGGACATTTGAAAACACAAGGATTCTTTCAAGGAAAGGTAAAAAAAGATTGCCTGTATATTCAGCAACTTCTTTAAATAATATTGTTTATGCGGTTGGCAAAAATGGTGTTGTTTTGAGATTTGATGGGACAACATGGGCGGATATAAGTGAAGGTTTTTCTATAACTGATAATTTTTATGGTATTTCTGCTGGTAGCAGTAATGTAATAATAGTTGGCAGTTCCGGAAGAAAAATTTTCTATGATGGAGAAAATTGGCAAACAGAAAATAAATGGAGTAGTTGGAGTAATCTGACTGATGGGAGTGCATTTACTTTATCAAGAGGGACGACATCTATTGAGTATTTTGCAGTAGATAAATTAGGTAATGAAGAACCCCGCCATAAGATTGTTGATCCTGGCAGGGGATATGTTAAAGATGTCTATGATGGAAAAGGGACAGGCAACATAAGAACAGATGATAGTGGGCCAACAGTAGAAATAATTATAAAATGTAGTGATGATAGTCAGAGAATAAATAACTGGTATAATATCAAAAGTGGTGCGCCATCTGTCAGTTTAAATGTGGTAGATGAAGGGACAGGCGTTAAAAGTGTTTATTATAACCTTGCAGGTGGAATGCCTACAACTCCATATACAGGACAATTTAATTTATCAGATGGCACACATACACTTGTTGTTTCCGCAGATGATAATCTCGGAAATAAATCATCTATTTCCTATTCACTTAATCCAATAAGAGTAGATACAAAAGCACCAACAACAACATTAGGGCTTGCCAGCGGGATATTTGGTTTAATTGCAACTGACCAGAGTCCTTCTTCTGGTGTGGCGAGTATAAGTTATAAGTTTGTATGGGATGAGAGTATAGGAGATGTTATAACAGTATCTGGCAGCACGGCTACATTTCCTGCTCCTTCTCCTTCTGCTGGATTAAAAGGAATTGAATATTGGGCTGTTGATAATGCAGGAAATGAGGAAGCACATAATGTATGGGCTTCTTCTTCTGTTGATAAGACACCACCACAGACAACAATTTCTTATACACAACCATATTATTTAAAAACAGGGGGGGTACTTTACATAACATCCAATGAAAATACTTCTTCTTTAAAAGGTACAACACAATTCACTTTAGCAGCAACTGACCCTCTTGTTGATGGTTTTGCTTCTGGAGTTGCTTCTGGTTATCCAAAATATAAAATAGATACAAGTATTCCTACTTATACACCTTATGAAGGTCCTTTCCCTGCTTCTTCAAGTGATAGTAAAATATATGCTTATTCACAGGATGTAGCAGGGAATAAAGAAACACCAGACAAGAGTTTAAGTTTTATAGTTGATAATAACCCACCAACAGGCACAAGTATGGATATTAATCCTGCTGCTTCTACTGGCTGGTATAACTCAACAACAGGACCGGCAACAATTACATTTACAGGAACAGATGAAGGAGTTGGAATAAAAGGAATAAGATATACAACAGATGGTTCTGACCCAATACTTACAAATAGTAAACTTGTCAATGTTGGTGAGGAACTTACTTTTGACAATACCCAAATTCCTGCTGGGAGTTTAAAGTATGCTGGTGTTGATTATCTTGAAAACAGAGAAGAAGTTAAAACATATAATGAAAATATATTGGTAGATACAATAGCACCAAAAACCACCATAAATGTAAATTTTACAACCAAAAAATTCTCTTTAACTGCAACAGATAATTTATCAGGAATAAGTAGTAGTGAATATTCTTTTGATAAAATAGTATGGACGACTTATACAGCAGGAAGTGAAGTAAATATACCTTTGGGTCAAGAAAAGATTTATGCAAGAAGTATTGATATAGCAGGCAATATTGAAGACCCGGCAGTTGAATATGCTATAAAAAATGTAAAAATTTCCGGATATGTCAAGGATTATAAAGGAAATGGGTTAAATAATGTTAAAGTGTTAATTGGAGGGAATGTAAATAAAGAAGTTACAACAAATACTTCCGGATATTATGAGTTCACTGATTTAAGTTCTATTGGTGATTATTATATTATCCCTCTGGTTAATAATTCTATGCCTTCAATAATACCTTATAACGGAGCTGGCGATGTTGACTTAACCAATCAAAACTTTATTGTTTTAAATGGATGGTTAAGTAAGGAATATGATACAGGTAATTCAAATGATTATAGATTTAAAACAACAACAGCGCTTCCTTCTTTCTCTGAACTTACTATTGATAGGACCATAGGCAAAGGAGGAGATATTTTAACCGGGGACATAGAGGCAGATGGGAAATTAGACCTGATTATAAAAGATACAACTGGTTTTGGTGTTTATACATATAATTCACAAACAAAAGGTTATGACATGAGATTAAGTAAGACAGATACTTATACCCTTTCTCTTCTTGATAGTGTTGATTTAGATACTAACCTTGAAATTTTACTGACAGGGCTGGGAACTCAATTAGCAGAAGTTTATAACAACAAGGCAGTAAGAATAAAGACAATAAATATAGGAAGTGTCAGTGGAAATACAAAATGGGATATAAGAATTGCACAGGGAAATATTATTTTTGCTGGAACAAATGATGATACAAGTTATGACACAATACTTTCCTATAACTGCTTATCAGATACAGTTTCCTGGGAGACCGCGATTTATAATAAAATTGAAGGGAATAAACTAAATATATGTGTCAGAGAAGATGGAAAGGTTATGCTTGTTTTTGGTAGTGTTTCTGAAAGTTCAACTCCCTGTGTTTATGCTCTTGACCTATTTACTGGCAGGGGAATATGGACAAAACAATTTTCAGGAATTGATAAAGTAACTACCTATGTTTCCGATATTGATAATAATGGGTATAAGAAGATAATTGCAGTAAGCGGAGTGGGTGTTTACCTTCTTGACAAAACAGATGGGAGAATATTGGGTAGTATTTCTTTATCTCCTGTTCCTTCTTCATCTGAATTTAATGTTTGTATAAGCGATATTGACAATGATGGAACAAAAGAAATTATTTTATCAAATGATGACACAATATATGTTATAGAAAATATTCAGACAAATAATTGGAGATATAAAAATTCTGTTGGGAAGGTCTGGGCGGCGGTTGATTTTGATGGAAATGTAGACAATAATAAAGAAATTATTGTTTCAAAAGGTAGTTCTGTATATGTATTAAATTCATCTCTGGAAGAGATTTTCTCATACAACATAAGTGAGACAATAAAGAAAGTGATTGTTTCTGACATAAATAATGATGGCAGAAATGAAATAATTGTCAGTTCGCCGACAACAACATATATTTTAAGACCTTCAACAACAGGTGATTTACCAAGTCCTCCATCTACTTTTTCTGCTACTCCTATGCCTGATGGTGTTTATTTGGTATGGAGTTATCAGGGTGATAGTGGATTAAAAGGATTTAGAATTTACAGAAGTTCTGATGGTGAAAATTGGGGAGACCCAATTGCTGAAGTACCTTCTACACAGACAAGTTATAAAGATACTCCACCTGCTGGAATGTGGTATTACAAAGTAAGTGCATATAATGATTTTGGAGAAGTGAATTGCACAGGTCCATCAAGTATTTTGGTTGAATATGCACCAAGTTCAGGCGGTGGAGGAGGCGGTGGTGGTGGGTGTTTTATAGCAACTGCTGCCTATGGGACACCATTAGCAAAAGAAGTCCAGATACTATCTCAATGGAGAGATGAGTATTTATTAAAGAATTGGGCAGGCAGGGGATTTGTTAAATTTTACTATAAAATATCTCCACCAATTGCTGAATTTATAAGAGAGAACACATGGGCAAAAGGTATAACAAGGGCATTGTTAACACCAATAATTTATATAGTTAAAATAAAATTAGCAATACCAGTTATATTTAATCTTCTTCTTCTCTTATTATTTTTGGTAGTTGTTTTAATTCCCCACTTTATTAAACCGACTAAGGAAGCAAAGGATTAGCAAAGCAGAGTTGGTGCCGTAATGTATTTCAATAGGCACAACGGGGTCCGGGGAGGATTTGAAGTAATTACATAATAAAATCCATCCCCTCGGGCGTAGTCCGAAGGCTCGCCCGTTGGGCTATGCCCAGAGGGATCCATAGCCAAAAGCGAGGACCCTACGGGCGAGCCCACCCTTCCCCTCCACAAAGATGGACGGGCAGGTTTTGTCAAAGTAAGGGATAGTAGTTGTCTCCCTTTGTAAAGGGAGATATAGAGGGATTTTAAGGGAGATTTACTTCTCCTCTATTTCCTTCTCCCCTTGGGGGAGAAGATTATGATGAGGGGGAAAGAGAGAGGGACGGAACAACTCCCCTCTTTTATAAACCGACAAAAGTTGCTTACCTTGTGCCTGAGAGTTGGTGCGTCATCCCAAATACTTCCCCCTTTTAGAAAGGGGGATACAGGGGGATTTAGAAATCCACCCCCACCTTCCCTTATAAAGGGAAGGAGTATATTCTCCCCTTTATAAAAGGGGAGTAAGAGGGGATTTAAATTTCCCCTCTTTTATAAACCGACAAAAGTTGCTTACCTTGTGCCTCAGAGTTGGTGCGTCATCCCAAATACTTCCCCCTTTTAGAAAGGGGGATACAGGGGGATTTAGAAATCCACCCCCCGCCCTCCTTTACAAAAGGAGGGAGCAAGGGGGATGAGGGGAAATTTCAAGGAAGATTTTTCAAATGAAAAAAACATTTATACTTTTCTTTATTTTAAGTTCTTTTATTTTTTGTAAAAATGGTATTGAATATGTTCCTGGTGAAGTTATTGTTAAATTTAAAAAAAGTGCCCCATCTTTATCAATTCACAAATTATCTACTTCTTTTAATTTAATTGAACAAAAAAGATATAAAAATTTTGATAATCTCTATTTATTTAAGACAGAAGATGGAGATAAAGCAAAAATAGAAGATAAGATAAAGGCATTAAAGAGCGAGGATATTATTGAATATGCGGAGCCAAATTATATAAGAAAGGCACTTAAAATGCCAAATGACCCTTATTTCTCCTATCAATGGGGGTTAAATAACACAGGGCAGACAGGAGGAACTTATGATGCTGATATAAATTGTCCTGAGGGATGGGATATAACAACAGGTGATACCTCTGTTGTAGTTGCTGTTATTGATTCAGGAGTTGATTATACTCACCCGGATTTGCAGGAGAATATGTGGAGAAACCCGGGTGAAATACCAGGTAACGGAATTGATGATGATGGGAACGGATATGTTGATGATGTTTATGGAATAAATGCAGTAGACGGTTCTGGAAATCCAATGGATGTATTAGGACATGGGACTCATATCGCGGGAATTATTGGTGCCAAAGGGAATAATAATTTAGGTGTATGTGGAATTAACTGGAACATTAAAATAATGGCTGTAAAATTTCTGACGGTAATAGGAACAGAAGTAGGAGGGTCGGATGCAGACGCCATTGAATGTATTGACTACATTATAAGTATGAAGAAAAAAGGGGTGAATGTAATTGCTACAAGTAATTCGTGGGGTGCACCAGGGGAAAACAAAGCACTTGAAGAAGCGATAGAAAGGTTATTAGATGAGGGTATTTTATGTATTGTTGCAGCAGGAAATGATTCATCTTATTTGGATTACAATCCTTTTGTTCCAGGAGGACTTTATTTGCCAAATATTATAACTATTGCTGCTACCAACCATAATAACAATCTGGCAGATTTTTCTAATTATGGAAAATTTAAAATTAGTGTTGGGGCGCCAGGAGACCGTATTTACAGTACTTTTCCGGGCAATAATTATCAAAATTCCAGTGGAACTTCCATGGCCACTCCACATGTTACAGGTCTTGCTGCTTTAATAAAATCACATTTCCCTGATTATGACTGGAAAAAAATAAAAAATTTGATATTAACTTCGGGAAAGGACTTAACCTCACTATCAGATAAAACAATTGCAGGAAAAATTATTAGAGTTGATGATGCATTAAGCCCAAAAGGGAAAATCGTTACAAAAAGATTAAGACCAATAGGAGATAAAGTAAGCAGTTGTATTGACGAAAAACTTGAAATTTCTGTTTTAAATATAAAAGATGCATTACCAAATGGAAATATGACGGTATCGGTTGTCGGAACCGGGCAAACCATAAATTTGTGGGATGACGGAAACGGTTTTGATAAGGCATCTAATGATGGGATTTATTCGGGAACATGGCAACCACCTTCAATAGGGCTATATAACTTAACTCCCTCTTTTGGAGGTGATTCGTTTAAGGTATATGTTTTGAATAATTATGATTTTCAAGAAACAACCTATAATTGGAGAGAAATAACAGGAACAAATTTGAATTTAGGAGAAGATGAGATAAAAAAAATAAATATTCCATTTAATATAAAGTTTGGTGGATATACTACTGGATTTTCTGAAATTTATGTTGATTCAAATGGCATGGTTTCTTTTTTTGATGATATACTTTATTATTATTTAACATATTATAATTTTAAAATTCCCGACACTTCAATAACAAGTTATATTTCAATTTTCAGAGATAACCTTTCTCCTTCTGGAAGCAATAATGTTTATTGGGCAGTTACAGGGGAGTCCCCCAATAGAGAATTTGTAATAGAGTGGCGAAATGTGGGGCATTACAATTTTTCCGCGCCGACCGCACCCATAGGAGCTGCAAGTTTCCAGATAGTTTTTTTTGAAAATAGTTCTGATATACTTTTTAATTATAAAGATGTTGATTTTGGGAATACTTATTATAATAAAGGAGCAAATGCATCAATAGGAATTCAAATAAGCAGAAAAACAGGTAAACAATATAGTTGGTGTTCTCCATCAATAGAAAATGGGACTGCAATTTTGTGGAAAATTGAGACAGGGATTCCTACTGGGATTCCTGATAAACCAACAAATATCTCCCCAGTCAATGGAGCAACAAACATCTCTTTAACTCCTCAATTGGTAGCATCTGAATATTCTCATACTGATAATATCCCTTTCGCATCTTCTCAATGGCAGATAAGAGCATACGGGTTTACTTACGACAATCCTGCCTATGATAGCAATGAAATCGGTCCGGTAAATCAATGCAGTGTTCCGGCCGGGCATTTAAATTACTCTACGGTTTACTTCTGGCATGTTAGATATAAGGATTCAAATGGAAATTGGTCGGAATGGAGTGATGAAACAAACTTTTCAACATTTCCAAACAGACCACCTGAAAAACCAAGAAATATTTCTCCTGCTAATGGTTCAACAGGAATATCTATAAGTCCAGTGTTAATATCTTCTAAATGTTCTGACCCTGATGGAGACCTTCTCTATCTTGCCCGTTGGAGAATAAGAAAATTAGGGGACTTAGAATATATATGGAATGGACAAAGTCAGGTTGAATATATAAATGTTCCCTTAGGAGTACTTGAATATAATAAAAAATATTACTGGCAGGTAAGATATGCAGACCCGAATAATAACTGGTCGGAATGGAGTGATGAAACATATTTTACAACAATACCAACACCGTCAAATAGAATACCTTATACACCAGAAAACATATCTCCTTATAATGGAGAAACAAATGTAGACACAGAACCATTACTTATTGCAACTGGATTTTCTGACCCTGATGGAGACCTTATGGGGAATTCTGATTGGCAAATAAGAGAAGAAAATGGGAATTATAATGTCCCATACTGGCAAAAATTAAGTGCAGGGGCAATAACTGCAATAAAAATCGACACTCCCCTTAAATATAATAAAAAATATTACTGGCGGGTAAGATATTATGATATAAATGGCAATTATTCTTCATGGAGCGATGAAACATATTTTACAACAAAACAGGTCATTCCTGAAAGTCAGTCATCTGGTGGTGGAGGCGGCGGAGGTGGTTGTTTTATTGCGACTGCTACCTATGGGACACCATTAGCAAAAGAGGTTCAAGTATTATGTCAATGGAGAGATGACTACTTGTTGAAAAATTGGTTTGGGAAGAAATTTGTTAAATTTTACTATAAAATATCACCACCAATTGCTTCCTTTATAAGAGAGAACACATGGGCAAAAGGTATAACAAGGGTTTTATTAACACCAATAATATATGTAGTTAAAATAAAATTAGCAATACCAGTTATATTTAATCTCCTTCTTCTTCTTTTGCCTCTGATAGTTGCTTTCATTCCCCACTTTATTAAACCGACTAAGGAAGCAAAGGATTAGCAAAGCAGAGTTGGTGCCGTAATGTATTTCAATAGGCACAACGGGGATAGAGGGGGATTTTACGAATTTTTATAAATCCATCCCATCCTTCCTTTTTCAAAGGAAGGAGTATATTCTCCCCTTTATAAAAGGGGAGTAAGAGGGGATTTTGGGGATTTCAGATAGCACAACAGGGGCAGGGGGAGATTTAGAAATCCATCCCAACCTTCCCTTAAAAAGGGAAGGAGTATATTCTCCCCTTTATAAAAGGGGAGTAAGAGGGGATTTAAATTTCCCCTCTTTTATAAACCGACTAAAGTTGCTTACCTTGTGCCTCAGAGTTGGTGCGTCATCGTTTCTTAGATAGCACAACAGGGGCAGGGGGAGATTTAGCAAGCACAACGGAGATTGAGATAATACTGTTAACCTACGAAGTTAACAAGTTATTGAATATCAACAACTTACGATAAAGTAAGTTCCCCCTTTGAAAAAGGGGGTAGGGGGATTTTAAGGCGGGATTTTGAAGGGGATTTATAGAAAAGAGTGGTAAAACAATAGTAAGCGATATAAAAGTATGATAAAATGTAATAAAAATAGAATAGAAGAGTAAATGGGGGATAACATTATGAAAAAAATATTTTTGTTTTTGTTTTTTGCTTTTTCTTTATATTCATCTGACATCATTACAGAATATGTCCAGAATTCAGAAGTAAAAGGAAATTATTCAAAAAAAATAGATATTAAAATAGAAAATGTGAAATTTGGCAAAACAGGTGATTTTAACTCAATAATTTTTGATGATTGTAAATATACAGAAAGAAATGGGTATCAAATACCGTGCCATGTAATAACCTTTGAGGTAGCGGGCGAATACGAGGTCTCTCGCGCTGTTATTAAACCAGAAACATTCATGGATATTGAAAAAGAAATAAACTTACCAAGAAATGAAAATGCAAAAATTGAAAATAATTTTATCCCAGGAAAATTTATTGAAACCGGCTCTTCAAGTTATAATGGAAAAACACTGATTTCTTTAAAAATTTTCCCTTTACAATACAATCCAGAGACAAAAAAAACAATTTTTTTAACTTCAGGAGAAGTTGAGATATTTTATGGAGAAGAAAATGTTTCACAAAAAGCATTATCAAAAAATATAAGTCCATTAAGGTATGGAAATCCCCTATCAGCAGAATGTATAATAATAACACCACAAAAATACTTGCCTTACGCTGAAAGATTAAAAACCTTACATGAAAGTCAGACAGGTATAGGAGTTCCTGTAGATACATCAATAATTACAACAGAAGAAATTAATTCTCTTGCATATGGTGCAACAAACCAACCACCTCTTGCCGCTTTTCCTGATAACTTATGCCCTGATGGTGGTTTTGTGGGTAAAACCGGCACCGATTATCCCAATAGAAATAACATTCTGGCAAAAAAATATAATGACACATTGGCAAAGAAAATTTTGTCATTTATCCTTGATTGTGCAGATGCTCCTGGTTATTATAATGACCCTGACACTCATGATGGAGATGGCTATTATACTGCAAGAAATTTACAACATATAGTTATATTGGGAAATGCTGCTGATGTCCCACCAAGTTATTATTTTCATTCAGCAATTTTGGAAATATCCACAGATAGTTTTAACGCCTGGGTTCCAACTGACTATTTTTATGGCTCTGCTGGTAAGGCTGGCATTACATTAAACCCATATTATTCTGTTGGTAGAATTCCTGTTTCAGATATTTCACGATCTATTTATACAGGTTTAATTGTAAATTCTGTAGATACAACAAGAAGAATAATAACAACCATTACATCTGACCCAGAAGAGGATTTAGCAGGGAAAACAATTGTTATGAATACAGGAGATGCAGCAGGTAGACAACTTGATATAAGTTCAAGTTCTTATAATTCTACAACTGGTGTTTTAACTTTGAATATAAGTTCTGCGGCAAAAATGGATGGAATTGCTGCTGGTAATAGATTTAATATAGTTGACAATAACGATAAATTTAACCAACTTGAGGATATTATTTTAAAACTTGAAAATTGGGTGGGGAGTATAAATAGTAATCAGGCATATTTTAAAAAAATTGGGTTTGCTGGCAATGAAAAAGAACTTGTCAGCGCCAAATGGTCGCCGACTCCGATGGTCATGAATACTGGTTTTGTTTCTGCTCTTTACTGGAATGAACTTTCTTCTCTTGAGGTTATAAATTCTATTGATAAAATTGAAGAAGGCGGAGATGGAAAATCATATGTTTCAGGTCTTGAAGTAAAAAAATATTTTGAAAGCAATATAAAACCAGATAAAACTCCAATATCTCTTGATGAAAAATGTTATCTCAAATCACATATTGAAGAAGTGTTAAAAAATATTGATGAAACAGGGATATTTTATTTTTCAGGAGATGGAGGTGTAGATCATTTATCTTTGAAAGATGGACGAATTGAGGTAGCGGATATTTTAGGTTATAGCGGAAATACAAAAAATAATATCTTTATTTCTCAGTCATCAGTTTCTGCAATGTTTGATAGAGAAATATGGAATCTTTATGGAATTGACTATAGTTTTGGGACTGCTTCTTTATTGTCTCCTGCCTGTTCAATTGCATATTTTGGTCCAGTAAGAAGCAATATGTTTTATCTTCACTGGAGTATTGATGAAAATGGTGTTTTAAATTATAACCAGGAATATACAAATGAATTAACGAAAAAAGTTATAAAGCATTATCATAGAACAAAAGGTGGAATAGCAAAAATATCTGATATTATAACTTCTGCACAAAGAGAATATTATACAGAAAACCAATCAAGTTGGAATGCCACTGATTTCAGAACACTTGCTCAATTTGCTTTACTTGGAGACCCTGTTCTTTATATTCCAATTCCAACTTATCCTTTTGATGAGTACGGCAATTTACCTTCTTCTGAATGCCTGTCTCCGAATAGAACCAATTCTGATAATTTTTCTGTATATGAAATCCCAGATAGTTCCCCAAGAGATGTTTCTGTGTCTTATAATTCTGAGTCCCCTTCTTTAAAACTTACACTTGTTGACCCTCGCTATTTTACTGCTGATAATAGAGATACTACAACAGGAAGAGAGAATATAACTTTTACATTTGATGACAAAGATACAGGTGCATATGATACTACCAATGGTCCTGGTTTATATTTTCTGAAATTAGAGCAGAAAGAAAAAGACCAGAGTTATTACACAAAAGAAACAAGAATTTACTTTGAAATTGTTAATAAATTTACTTCTTCCGGAGATATTCTTTTAATTGATGATGACCAGCCAAGAAGATACACAACATATCCAGGAGACCCATGGTTTCAGGTACAGGTTACGTCTGGTTATTATCATTATCCTGATGTTGAAAGTTATTATACAGAAGCACTTGGGCCCGATGGACTGAATAAACCATATAAAACATGGCATGTTGAAAATAAAGATGGGTCAAATGCTGCCGGTCAGGGCAGACATGGAGAAGTTACTTATGATGTTTTAAGTAGATATATTGGGCAGGGAAAATGTGTTATATGGTTCACTGGTGGTGATTACCTCACAACATTTAAAGCAAAAGAAAGAGAGGCAGTTACTCAATTTCTAAATAATGGGGGAAAATTATTTTTAACAGGACAGGATATTGGATATAATCTTGGTGGAACTTCATTTTATCAAAATACATTAAGAGCAAGGTATGTTCAGGACAATATCCAGCTTTATAATATTGATGGTATTTCCATAGATGCGATGTCCGCGGGACTGCAGGAGATCGTTATAACCGGAGGAAATGGCGCCAAGGACCAATACTGGCCAAGTGAAATAGACCCTCAGGGCGACGCCTCAGTGTGCCTTCTTTATGACCCAGCAGGAGGAGGTAGAGGCCAAAGGATTTCCTCTGGTGGTGCTGGAATTGAATATTATAACCAATCAACAGGTGGCGCGCTGGTTTATTTTTCTTTCGGTTTTGAATCAATAAATAATTTTGTTGGTGACTCAAATGGAAGAAAATCTGTTTTACAAAATGTTTTAAATTGGCTTGGTTCTCCAAGTGCAACAGGGGTATTTAGAGCAATCCCCGGTGATGGTGAAGTTTTATTAAGTTGGATTCTTCCCCAGAGTTATCCAAATATCCTTATAATTTATAAAGAATCTACTGGATATCCAACAACGCCCCCTACAAATAGAACAACATATCCTGTTGGGACAATGATTGGAGATGGAAAGGTTATATATTCAGGAACAGGGACAAGTTGGACACACTCACCACTTGTTAATGGCACAACTTATTTTTACACTGCTTATGTTTATGATGCAACACCCAATTATGTTCTTCTTGGAAATGCAAGTGCAACTCCAACAGCAGGAGGAGGTGGTGGTCCTGTTACTTTTCCTGCACCAACAAATTTAATTGCCTTATCAAGATTAAATGGTAGTATATGGGTAATTGACCTATCATGGCAGGATAATTCTACTGATGAAGATGGTTTTATAATTGAAAGAACGACCACTCCTTCCGTGTCTTCCAGTTGGGAAGAAATAGCAAATGTATCTGCAAATACAAAAGAATGGACAGATGATAATGGAGGTGAAGGACTTGCTGAAAATACAACTTATTATTATAGAGTAAAAGCATATAAAGATACAACCTATTCTTCTTATTCAAATGTTGCAAGCACAACTACAAGTTTAATGCTACCACCAACAAATTTGCAGGCAGTTGGTGGAATAAGAGAAAATTTACTTATATGGAATTCAACTTCTTCATCTCAAATTGGTTTTGAAATTGAAAGGAAGCATCCAAATCCTTTAAGTCCAAAAGATGATTATAGTTTAATTGATACAGTTTCACAACCAACACAAACATATCTTGATATGAATATCTATCCCGATAGTAGACCATATTATTATAGAGTAAGGGCATTTAATCAGACAGATAAAACGGACTATTCAAAAGAAGTATGGTGTATTCCAACTGCATTTCCTTCTGGTGAAAATCCAACAAATTTACAGGCATTTGCTGGATGGAATACAATTACTGTTAAATGGAATGATAATACCCAGAGTGAAAGTTATTATTATATAGAATTGTGGTCAAAACCTCCTCGTGATGATACAACACCTGATACATATGTTGTTGTAAGAAGCGTTCCTCTGGATGGTGTTGTCATTACAGAATCAAGTATTTTTCAGAAAGGTGGTAAGTGGTATATAAGAGTAAATGCTCTTCATAAAACAGGTGGATATGGATTTTCCTGGTATGCAAAACCAAATGAAAACCAAAATTATCCAGCAATTCCTGCTGGTTTAAATGAAGACCAGAGAACAAAATATTATTATGTATGGGTTGAATTACCTGAACCTGTATCCGGTGGAGACGGCGGTGGCGGTGGTGGGTGTTTTATAGCAACTGCTACCTATGGGACACCATTAGCAAAAGAAGTTCAAGTATTATGTCAATGGAGAGATGACTACTTGTTGAAGAATTGGTTTGGGAAGAAATTTGTTAAATTTTACTATAAAATATCTCCACCAATTGCTTCCTTTATAAGAGAGAACACATGGGCAAAAGGTATAACAAGGGCATTGTTAACACCAATAATTTATATAGTTAAAATAAAATTAGCAATACCAGTTATATTTAATCTTCTTCTTCTCTTATTATTTTTGGTAGTTGTTTTAATTCCCCACTTTATTAAACCGACTAAGGAAGCAAAGGATTAGCAAAGCAGAGTTGGTGCCGTAATGTATTTCAATAGGCACAACGGGGATAAAGAAGGATTTAGGGAAGAAAATGTTTAAATACAATAAAAAACTAAAAAAGACATCAAGGACTTTAAGAAAGAATATGACAGACACAGAGAAATTTCTCTGGTCAAAAATTAGAAATAAACAATTAAAAAATTATCAATTTTATAGACAAAAACCAATAGGGGAATACATAGTAGATTTTTATTGTCCAAAGAGGAAATTGATAATTGAACTTGATGGTGGGCAGCATTATACAGAAAAAGGGACAAAAGAAGATAGGGAAAGAGATAATTATTTCAAAGAATTAGGGTTGAAGGTATTAAGATTTTCAGATAGAGAAGTTTTTGAAAATACAGAAGGGGTGTTAGAAGTAATATATAATAACTTATAAATCCATCCCTACCCTTCCTTTATAAAAGGAAGGGATTTATCGTAGTTTCCCCCTTTGAAAAAGGGGGTAGGGGGATTTGAAGGCGGGATTTTTCCCGGTTAAGATAGAAGGACATGTTTTTCTGTACGAACCAAATCTTTGAAAAAATAAAAATTTCTGGATAATCTTTATTATATAATTACCTCTTGATATTTTTCTTTTAATAAATTATATTTATAACAGTTATTATAATTATAATAATTATATAAATTATAATTATAATGATTATAATCCAAAATCCCGTTTTCTTATAACTATGGTGAATCGAAAATTATCAAAAAGAAAAAGTAGTGTAGATTTAGAATTATTAATTTGAATAATAGATGTAGTATATTATAACTATGAAAAAATTTAAAGAATTCACATTTTAAAAGGGGTTTATACTATTTTTACATCAACGGTGTAATAAAAATTAGCCCCCTCACCCCCACCCTCTCCCCTGTGGGGAGAGGATAAAAGTGAGGGGGTTTTTGAAATTTCTATTATACTTTTGATATTAACATTATATAAGTTATAATTATAATGATTATAATTAAAGAAAGGGAGATATATGAAAATAATAACAATAGGTAATGAAAAAGGTGGAGTTGGTAAATCAACAATAGCATGTAATTTAGCGGTTGAAGCAGTGAGAGATAATTTACATATTTTGTTAATAGATGCAGATACTCAACAAAGTTGTATGGATTTCAGGGCAATAAGAGCAGAAAACGATTCTTTACCTCAATTTCAGGCGGTCTCTATAATAAAAAACACAATTCATAAAGATGTAAAAAGTTTTAAAAATTTTGATATTATAATTATTGATTCAGGTGGAAGAGATACTTCTGTTTTCAGGAGTGCAATATTGGCTTGTGATTTTCTTATCATACCGGTTTTGCCTTCTCAATATGACATTTGGGCAACACAGGGAACAATAGAAGTTCTTGAAGAAGCAAGAAGTTTTAAAGATATTAAAGCACAAATAGTTTTAAATCAGGTTATTCCAAATACAATCGTTTCACGAGAAGCAATGGAAGCATTAGAGAAATTTCAATTACCTGTTTTTGATGTAAAATTACACTCAAGAGTTGCTTATAAACAATCTGTTTCTAAAGGAACAGGGGTAAGTGAATATGAACCAGGAGGAAAAGCAGCAGAAGAGATAAATGCCTTTTGGAAAGAAGTTAAAAAGGAATTATCTTAATAATAATTATAATTATTATAAAAATAATAAAGATAATTGGAGGAGAAAATGGGAATGAAACCAAAACCAACAAAGGAAGAAGAATTCATTAAAGGGGCGAAAGTTGGTAGTGAAAAAGAAAAGAAAAGTATTCTTTATCTTTTAAGGATGCCATCTGATTTAAGAACTAAAATAAAAATTAAGGCGGCTGAAAAAGGGATAACAATGTCTGATTTAATATGTGAAATTTTAGAACAAAATTTAAAGCAGTAAAAAAAATTTGACAAAAAAATAATTGTGTATAAAATAAAATCGTTCATTAAAAATAAAGGAATACAAAGGGACTTGACAAAATAAAAAATAGGTGATAAAAATATAAAAGTAAAAAAACTTGACAAAATAAAAATGTGTGTATAAAATAAACACGAAAGGAAAAAAATGGGGAAAAAAGATAGGGTGCTTTTAAAATTCTTTTTAGTAATTTTCATTTTATTTTTTACAAAATTATCTTACTCAAAAGAATTAAAAGTTGCTGTTGTAAATGTTGAAAAAATTTATGGTCAATATCAAACCGCACAGGATTCCATTAAGAAAATAGCAGAAGAAAGAACACAGAAGCAGATAGAACTTTCAAAAAAACAAGCAGAGTTAAAACGATTGGTAGATGAATATAACGCTAAGAAAGATAAACTAAAAGAAAATGAAATAAAGAGCTATCAGAAAAAAATAGGTGACCTTCAAGCAGAAATCAAAACTTTTGTTCAACTCACAAATAATGACCTCGTTAAAGAGAATCAAACAAAAACACAGCAATTTCTTGAAGAAATCGCAAAAGTAATTCAGGAATATGCACAGAACAACGGATACGATATCATTATTGACAAAAAATCTCTTCCTTACTTTTCTTCATCTTTTGATATATCAGATGAAATAATAAAACTGTTAAACAATCCCCAACCTAAAAAATAGGAGGAAAAATGGGATTAAAATGTAAAAGTGCGGTTCTTTTCTTCATTTCTTTGTCGTTGTTTCTTTTTTCAGACCCGGTTCCATCAGCACCAAAAATCAAAGAAGAAAAAGGTCAACCAGAAATCAAAGGTGGTATGGTAAGTCCTGCATTAGAAATTAAAGATGGCAGAAAGGTAAAAGTAGAAAAATTTGTCATTACGGGAAACAAAGCAGTTAAAACATCAGATATTAGAAAAATAATTAAAAAGTATGAAGGGAAAGAACTAACTATATCACAACTAAAAGAAGTTGCAGACATTATAACCCAGGAGTATTGGAATAGAGGTTATATTACATCTTTTGCATATATACCTGCTCAAAATATAGAAAAAGGGACAGTTGAAATAGGAATAGTTGAAGGGAAAGTTGGAAATATAGAAGTTGAAGGGAATAAATATTACACAACAAATTTTATAAAGAAATATTTTGAATCAACTAAGAAAGAAGATGCTTTGAATAGTAAAACACTTGAAAGGTCTCTTTTGCTTTTAAATGACCTACCAAAAGAATATGTTATGGCAACTTTAACAAAAGGAGAAGTTGAAGGAACAACTGATATAGTGCTAAATGCAAAAGAATTAGAGTTCCCGTATAACCTCTCACTTTTTGCTAATAATTATGGGTCAAGATATACAGGAAAAATCAGAGCAGGACTTTCTTTTGATTTGGGGAATTTAACAAAACACGGAGATATTTTTTCTATAACAGGTATTACAAACCCAAAAGATATAGATGATATGAAATATTATAAATTAGGTTATACATTGCCATTAAATGGATATGGAACGCAGGCATATGTGAATTATTCTTATATGGATTATGAAGTTGGAAAAGAATTAGCAATTTTCGGAATTGAAGGTGAAGGAGAAATTTTTACACTCGGAGTTAAGCATCCTTTAATAAGAGCAAGAGATAAAAATCTCTCATGGAGTGCTGAATTAAGTAAGAAAAATATGACAAACTTCCTTTTTGAGAAAACATTTACAACTTCAAAAGATGAATATTCTGTTTTAGAACTTGCTTTACAGGGAGACAAATTAAAAAATAATTCTCATTTATATGCATCTTTAAAAACGACCTTTGGGTTAGGAGATGCCTTTGGTGGGATGGATGATGATGAATATGTAACTTCAAGTAGACCAGGACTTGCAAATAGTGATTGGGTAAAACTAAATCTTGATTTAACAGATTTATATAAATTAGGGCGTTGTCAGTTAATAACCCGCCTTGGAGGTCAGTGGGCATCTGATAATTTAGTTTCTGCTGAACAAATGATTCTTGGTGGTCCTGATTCTGTGAGAAGCCATCCTACAGGAGAATTTCTTGGTGATTATGGATATTTTGTATCAACTGAATTAAGAACACCATTTTGGCCTGGTAATTCTTATTTAAACAAATATGTTAACTGGGCATTTTTTGTTGACCACGGCAGTACCTATTACAAGACCGCATTACCAGGAGAAGATGAACACAATGCTATAACAGGAATTGGTTTTGGATTCAGGGTTTATGTCCCATGTCGTTATCATTTAAGATTTGATGTTGGTTATCCTATTGCTGGAGATGACCCTTCTGATGATGATGATGTGCATTATTGGTTAGAAGCAGTTGTTAATTTCTAAAAGGGGAAAATGGCTATAAACATTTATGAACAGGTAAAACAGGCACTACAGGATATAGTAGCACCAGAACTGAAAACGCTCCAATCAGAGATAAAACGATTGGATGAAAAAGTAGATTCAATGGATAAACGGCTAAACGAAAAGATGGATTCAATGGACCAACGACTGAATGGAAAGATGGATTCACTGGATAAACAGCTGAACGGGAGAATAGATTCACTGGATAAACAGCTGAACGGGAGAATAGATTTACTGGATAAACAACTGAATGAAAAGATAGATTCAATGGACCAACGGATGAATGAAAAGATAGATTCTACAAACGGGAGAATAGATTTACTGGATAAACGGCTAAATGAAAAGATAGATTCAATGGACCAACGACTGAATGGAAAAATAGAAGTCACAAACCAGAGTATTATGAGTAAAATAGATAGTTTAACAAGAGAATTAGAAATAGCAATAGATATAAGAGAAAGATTATCAGCATTAGAAGCAAAAATAGGAAAATAAATGAAAAATAAAACAAATGAACCTTTTAAACCTTTAAAAAGGGGGAATTATGAAAGTTAGAAAGAGTATTTTAATTGGTAGATTTTTCTTGCTTGTTGCATCAGGTGGACTTTTATTCCCAATGCAGGCATTACCATTACCACAAAATGGGAATGTTGCAGCAGGACAGGCAGAAATTAACCAGGCAGGGAATCAGATGACAATAACCCAGTCATCTGGAAAAACAATTATTAACTGGGATAGTTATTCAATAAATACAAATGAACTTGTCCAGTATCTTCAACCGGGGGCAAATGCAATATCATTAAATAGAGTTGTTGGGCAGGACCCCTCTGCAATACTTGGGCAACTTATAGCCAATGGACAGGTCTGGATTGTCAATCCCAATGGTGTTTTCTTTGGGAAAGAAGCAACAGTAAATGTTGCAGGACTTATGGCAACAACTTTAAACATTTCTGATTCTAACTTTCTTAATGGCAATTATGAATTTTCTCAACAGGAAAATTCACCCCTTTCTTATATAATAAATCAGGGAAAAATAATAATAAATGATAATGGATATGCAGTTCTTGTTGCTCCTCTTGTTTCAAATGAAGGACTTATTGTTGCAAATTTAGGGAAAGTCCGAATTGGAGCAGCAGAGAAATTTTCAGTTAACTTTGATGGAAGTAATCTTGTGAATTTTGCAATTTCAAATCCTCCTGATGGACAAACACCGGGAACAGTTCTAATTCCACAAAGTCAAATAACTGATGTTATAAAAGAAGTTGTAAATATCCCTGCACTTATTGAAGCAGGAGATATTATTGAAGAAGATGGAGTTGTGAAACTTGTCTCTGCGAGTGGAACAGCAATAAATACAGGAACAATAAAAGCAGATGGGGCAGTTGGTGAAAATGCAGGAAGTATAGTTATTGATTCAACACAGGCAACTGCAATTGTCCCTGGAAGTTTGCTTACTGCCAACGGTACAGGTGAAAATTCCTCTGGTGGTGAAATAAAAATTCTTTCAGAAGGAAATACCGCTTTCACACCTGGCGTTATAGCAGAAGCAAAAGGTGGAGAAACAGGAAATGGAGGGATTGTTGAAGCAAGTGCAGGTGGACATATTTATCTCGGGGCAACTGTCAATACTCTCGCAGAAAATGGGCAAACAGGGACATATATTATTGACCCTACAACCCTCTATATTGCTGATGGTTCAAGACCTCTAACAGGCGATACCTATACAGGTGGAACATATGGTAATTATTTAGAAGGAACTCCTGATTATATCTATGAAACAGAACTTGAAAATGCTACTTCTGATATTGATTTACAGGCAAAAGAGAATATAACAGTGCAGGATATTACTGATGATTTAATAGATATATCTTCTTCTGGTATTTCTCTATCTATGAGTACAATTGGCACAGGTGCTATATCTTTCTCTGATACTGCTGATACAATTCAAACAAATGGAGGTAATATAAGTATTTCTAATCCCAGTGGCACAGTATCACTTGGCAATTTTGTCACTTCTGGTGGTAGTGTGACAATTCTTGCAAAGTCCGGTTCAGTAGTAGATATCAACACTTCTTCTGGAACTGACAATGGTGGAGCAGTGGGGGTATCATTTGTAGGGACAGAAGGAAGCGCCTCAATAAATTCAATTGATTCTTCTTCTTCAAATGCTGGTTCAAACGGAGGAGATATTACCATAACAGCATCTGCTCTCCCTGTTGAAATAGCAGGCACTATCAATTCAACTCCTGGGGCAGGTGGTACCGGTGGAGATGTTGGAATAATTGGTAGCACACTTCAACTGGCAGATACCATTACCACTGGTGGTGGTAGTTTAACACTTATTATGGGTGGTGGTTCTAATACTTTTGATGAGATGGCAACCTCTGATGGTAGTATAACAATTACAGGTGGTGTGGACTATACTTTTGGCGATTCAGTTGATGCAGGTAATGGGCAGATAACAATTGCCAGTAATGATGGCATAATTGGTATTAATGATGACATTTCTGGAGGCACTACAACAATTACAGGTGGAGAAAGTGTAATAATGGCAGCCGGGACTGGTATATCATCAGATACTCTGACTATAACTGCGGATACAGGACCTATTACTCTTTATGACCTTACCACCGCTGGGGGAGCAATAATAATTACCAGTAATTCAGGTACAACTACCTTAATTGGAGATATTGCTACATCAGGTGGAGCACTTACAGTTACAGGTGCAAATACAATTTCTCAGTCAAAAACTGTTGATACTGGTGCAGGAGATATTACATTCACAGCAGTAAGTGATATTTCTATTGCAGATATTACAACAACCGGGACAGCCAGTATTACATCAAATACAGGAAGTATTTCAAGTGACGGGGATGATACAGCAGATATTACTGCGGGTGCAATAATTCTTTCAGCAGGCGATACAGACACAACAGATGAAAATAATATTAACATTGATGTTTCATCTCCTTCTATAACTGCTACTGCTGATAACAATATAGTAATTAGAAATATAGATACAGACACAACAGCAAACTTAACCTCTTCTGTTGATGGTGACATAGCTTTTACACAACAGGATGGTGATGTTGATATAAGTGCAACAACTGCTAATGGTTCTATTTATGTTTATAATTTTTCTACTTCCACAGGAGGCGGCATAATTGCAACTTCAGTTGTTGCAAATGGTGATGCCTCTGAAGTTATCCTGAATAACACAACTTCTTCAGTAGGTGATATTGAAGTTAATAATGTGGTAGCACCATCAGTATCCATTATCTCCTCAGGTGCAATTGAAGAGAATACTCCTGATGCTACCCCTGATATCATAACCAATAGTTTAGTTATGATAGCAAAGAATGGCATAGGGAGTGTTAATCCTATTGAAACAGAGGTGAGTTCTCTTAATGCTCATAATTCAACTTCTGGTGATATTTATATTGATAATACAGGAGACCTTACAATTAATGGTTGGACTTTTGCTGAATATGGAGTTGAAAATGATGGTGGAGCAGTAAATATAAGTTCAACTGGCTCAATAGATATCCCAGGGATAAATGGAAATGGTATTTTGGCAGCAGGAGATATTACTTTAACAGCAGGAGAAGATATTACGGGTGGCTCATCAGGAAATGGGATAACTCTTGCTGAATCCAATAGCGGAAAAGTAACTCTTGATGCAGGAAATGACATTTATCTTGGACAAAATTATTATTCAGATATTTATGCAGCAGGGGATATAACTTTAACAGCAGGACAGGATATTACTGTTGATGCTGATACATGGGTAGAATCTCTCTCAGGGGATATAAGTTTTGATGCTGGCAACAACATCAATCTTATTACAAGAGTAGAAGGTGAGGAAACATGGATTAGTGCTGATAATGGTAACTTATCTCTAAATGCAGACAATGATATTAACATTACTGGTGGAACAGAGACATATTCTTTTGGTGATACTGAAATGACAGCAGGGAATGAAATACAGGCACTGGGATATATAGAAGCAGGTGGAACTGCTGACATAAAAGCAGAAGAGAATGTAACAGTAGCAGATATAAATGCGACAGATATTTCTATAACTTCAAACAATGCTTCAATACTTGATGATGGAGATGATACAACAGTTCTTTCAGCAACAGGAACAATAACACTAACAGCAAACACTGATATAGGTTCTAATGCAGGGACTCTTGATATACCAGAAGGATACCTTGATATTGATATGGGAAATATCCCTACATTAAGTGTCTCTGCTACAAATGGTGATATTTATCTGAACTTCCTTAATAATGATATGGCATCCAGTGATTTTACAGGAGTTAGTGCTGGTGGGAATATAAATCTTGGTGTAACAGATTATGATTTTGAATTTGACGATGATACATTTACAGGGTTGACTAATGATTTTAATTTAATAGCAAACAATATCTATTTATCTTCTAATGTTGGTAGTGGTAGTATAGAAACATTGGGAGATGTCACTCTAACAGCAACAAATGGAGTTATAGAGGAAACATTAGGAGATAACATTATTGATATAACAGGTAATAATTTAACAATGCAGGCAACAGACGGTATATCTGGGGACAATGGTATATGGACATCTGTAAATGAACTGACAGCAGATGTAACAGGCGAATTAGCAACTGGTTTTATTTTCATACAAAATGACAAAGACCTGATAGTTAATGGGCTTTCAAATGCTGGGACAGGGAATATTTATCTTTATAATACTACTGCGTTGACTAATGAAACAATGACAATAGAAGGTGATGTAACATCTAATGGCGGAGATATAGAAATTGCAACAAATGGTGGTTTAACAATAAATGCAAATATTACATCAAATAATGGGTATATATATCTTGATTCTGACTTTGAGAGGGATGGAGTAGGTATTTTTGTTCAAGGGACTGATTCTACAATAGATTCTGGTAATAATTCCACTGAAATTGTGCTTTCTGGAGATAGTGTTTTGAATGATGTCAGAGGAAATGATGTTTATATTAATTTTTACGATAACGCTTCTTTATCAGATACTGGTTCACCTTCAATTACTGCAACAAACTTTGTAATTGACGGGGGGGGGAGTGAACTTGGTGGAATTGACCTTAATACAGCAGTTGTTAACCTTCAAATAGGGAACTTTGCTTCTTCAGTCGGAGATATAACAATAAATAATCAGGGTGCTTTATCTCTATCTGATTGGTACGCTTCTGGTGACCCTTCTATTGAGAATCCAGGTGGCAATGTAAATATAACAACTTCTTCACCTTTAAATGTTGATGCTGATGTTTTGGCAACAGGAGACATAACCCTAATAGCAGGAGATAATGATGCAGCCACAACAGATAATATCACAATAGCAGAAAATGTGAATATTGATAGCACCGGTGGAGATGTCTACTTAACTGCTGGGGATGATATTACTCAGGCAGCAGGGACAGGAGTAATAAGTGCAGGTGGAGGATATATTCAAGTAGTTGCAGGGTATGATGATGATGGAGATGGGCTTATAGATATAGCAGGCAAAATAGGAAGTGGTGCAGAGAATTTGGCAATGGAAGCAGACGAAACAATAAATGCACTTACAAATGTAAGTACCCTTCAAGCAAGAACAAATAATGCAGATATAACTGTTACAGAGGATGATGGCCTTGCTCTTAATTTTGTAGATGCAGGGACAGGTGATGTGACATTAACATTAGTAGATGGAGCAATAACAGACAATAGTGACATAAGTTATAATATTGTGGGAACCAACCTAATAATTTCTGCTGTTACTGGTATAGGTTCAACAGATGCACTTGAAACATCGGTAGTGTCTCTTAATGCTTATAATTTAACTTCAGGAGATATAAATATTGATAATACAGGAGACCTTACAATTGATGATTTTGCTCTTGGGACTGGATATGGAGTTGAAAATGATGGTGGAGCAGTAAATATAAGTTCAACTGGCTCAATAGATATCCCAGGGACAAGCGGAGATGGTATTTGGGCAGATGGAGATATTACTTTAACAGCAGGAGTGGATATTACAGGGGGTTCATCAGGAAATGGGATAGCTCTTGCTGGATCCGATAACGGTAGAATAACTCTTGATGCAGGAAATGATATCTATCTTGGACAAAATTATTATTCAGATGTTAATGCAGAATGGGATATAACTTTAACAGCAGGAAATGATATTACTGTTGATGCTTATACATATGTAGGATCTGATTCAGGAAATATAACTCTTGGTGCAGGTAGGGACATCAATCTTATTACAAGAGAAGAAGGTATGGAAACAGAAGTAAATGCTGATAATGGTATATTAACTCTAACAGCAGACAATGATATTAACATTTTGGGTGCAGAGACATATTCTTTTGGTGATACTGAAATGACAGCAGGAAATGATATTACTGTTGATGCTGATACATATGTAGGATCTAATTCAGGAA
>Ga0208825_1000316_pt1 | contig 49354 bp, 38 predicted proteins | sample AD_UKC113_MetaG_FD_184450 | JGI IMG/M metagenome (GOLD analysis project Ga0208825, IMG submission 184450) | Active sludge microbial communities of municipal wastewater-treating anaerobic digesters from Hong Kong - AD_UKC113_MetaG (SPAdes)... | ecosystem: Engineered > Bioreactor > Anaerobic >... | reverse complement strand
GGTTTCCCCATTCATGTGGTGGAAGACGGCCGCGCCGGTCCGATTGAGGACCAGGTATTTCCCTTGCGCCGGAGCCACGACGACAAGCTCGTCGCCACTCTCGCGGACGACGACGCCGGGCGCCGGTTGAACCCGACTATCCAAAGTGAGCATCAATGACCTCCCAGAAGGTATTGGCTTTGCGAAAGTGCAGTCGATAGGCCGGAATCTCTTGCAGGACGGTCTGCCAGCGTTGGAAGAGAAGAGAGGCCCGGGCGACATCGGCGTTGACTACCGGGGAATTGGCGACCAGTTCTGCCAGGGCCTGGGCTGAGGAAATCGCTTCTAACGCATCCTGCGGGGCCTGGACCAGGCGCAGCAACGCCCGCAGGGGCGCGGCGGTGACTTCGGGGTGACGGCGACGCCCGAAGGGGGTCGCGTGGACTTCCCATCCCGGCGTTGCCGGACGCAACAACAGCAGGTCGTCGTTGAGGACCGGTTGTCCTGTCGAAAGCGCCGCCGCGGTGGATTTGCCGCTCCCCGAAAGGCCATAGAGGATGTAGGCGACGTCGTGATGGACGATCCCTGCGCCATGTACCAGCAGCGCGCCTTGCTCGAAGGCCGCCAGGGCCATGACGGTGCGGACGAAATAGGAGAGATCGCTGGCCGTGGCCGCCGGGTGCGCCTTGAGGGCAGCTTTCCCCTCGGCGAGGGCGATGACGCCCGCAAACCCCGGCGCCTCCAGATAGCAGACGCCGTCCGCGAAGCGGGGTCGCGCTTCAAAGTAGGGGCCGGCCGGCGCTGGAAGGGTGGCATCCGGCAGGATCTGCACCGGCATCCCCGGCTCCGGTCCGTTCCATGTCGCCCAGGCGGCGTCAAGGGGGGCGAGCCAGTCTTCCGGCCCTCTCAGGGTGAGGCTGATTCCGCCTATTTCTAGCGTGCTCATGCTTCGGGAGGGCCTGGCGTTTGATCTTGCGCGGCGGGAGCCGGCTTGCGCAGTGGGAGCAAAAATCCCAGGAGGGCCAGGCTGGCACCGGCGCCCAGGGCCAGCAGCCACCCCGGTCCTGCCAGCGAAGTCACCGTCTGCGAGTAGCGCTCTCCTCCTCCCGTGAGGTTGACTTCCTCCAGCTGGTAGTAGTACCGTCGGCCCCAGATAAGGCCGGTGTCTTTGTAGCTGTATTTTGCGCCCACCAGGGGATCGCCCCTGGCCGGGATGAGCTCCGGGCTGATCAGGGTGAAGGGACCTTCAGGATTTTCGCTGCGGTAGAGGCGGAAACCGGCCGCATCTACTTCACTGGCGGTTTCCCAGGTGAGCGTGACCTGCGACGGCGTTGTGACACGTACCAGGGTCACGCCCAGGATGAAAGGGATGAGAATCCAGAGGAGGCGCTTGACGCTGTTGTTCATACTATGCTCCCAAATCACGGGATCGGTATTACTCTGGGCCCCCATGGTAAAAAATTACCTGCGCTGCCCGGCGCTATCTTATTTCCGATAAGTTTTATTATACCGCGTATGATAGTTCAGACAACGCGGGCGGCCCGGCGCGGGGACGGAGGTCGGTCGTTTGCTCCTTTTGATGACCCGATTATACTTGAGGCTGAGGTGAGCCAGATGGACTTGTTTGAGCACGCGCGTCAGGAGGAAACACGCCGGGAAGCGCCCCTCGCGGCACGGATGCGTCCGCGCACGCTGGACGAGTTCGTGGGGCAGGAGGCGATCGTCGGCCCCGGCCGCCTGTTGCGTCGGGCGATTGAAAGCGATCGGCTCTTTTCTTCGCTCATTTTCTGGGGGCCGCCTGGGACGGGGAAGACGGCCCTGGCGATGATCATCGCCCATATGACGCAGGCCCATTTTGTGACGTTGAGCGCCGTCCTCGATGGGGTTGCGGACCTGCGACGAGTGGTGGATGAGGCGCGCGAACGGCGGGGGATGTATGGCCAGCGGACGATTTTGCTGGTAGACGAGATTCACCGCTGGAACAAGACGCAGCAGGATGGGCTGTTGCCGGTGGTGGAGGATGGCACGATTACCCTCATCGGCGCGACGACGGAGAATCCCTACTTCTCGATCATCAGTCCGCTGATCAGCCGTTCGCGGATTTTCCGTTTTCAGGCGCTTTCCCGTCCTCAGATCGAGCAGTTGCTGCGCCGCGCGCTGGCGGATTCGGAGCGCGGCTATGGCAGGCGACGCATCGAAATCACCCCCGAAGCGTTGGAGCATCTGGCAGAAATCGCGGACGGCGATGCGCGCACCGCGCTCAATGCGCTGGAACTGGCAGTGGAATCCACCCCGCCGGACGCTGACGGCGTGTGTCACATCACGCTGGAGGTGGCGGAGGAATCCATCCAGAAGCGCGCTTTGAGCTACGACAAATCGGGCGACGAACATTACGACACGGTGAGCGCGTTCATCAAGTCGGTGCGAGGTTCCGATCCCGACGCGGCGCTCTATTACCTGGCGAAGATGATTGCGGCGGGAGAGGATCCGCGTTTCATCCTGCGGCGTCTGTTGGTGCTGGCCGCGGAGGACGTGGGCCTGGCGTCGCCGATGGCGATTGTGGTGGTGGAGGCGTGCGCGCAGGCCTTCGAGTGGGTGGGGATGCCGGAGGGGCAATATCACCTCGCTGAGGCGACGCTCTATCTGGCAACAGCTCCCAAATCCAATAGCGTGGGCGCGTATTGGCAGGCAGTCGCGGAGATCGAAGAGCACGGCTATCGTCCGCCGCCCGTCTATTTGCGGGACACGCACACCCTGTTGGATAGCGAAAAACACCTCGCCAGGGCTTACAAATATCCTCACGATTACCCGACCGGTTGGGTAAAGCAGCGTTATCTGCCGGAGGGCGTGGAAGGCGGTTGGTTCCGTCCCAAAGGGCATGGCCACGAGCAGCGGATTCTGGAGACGCTCAAGCAGCTGCAACAGGAGAAGTGAGCTGACGCCGGCTTTCTTCTCACGGCTCGCTATTCTTGAAGGCGTTGATATGTTCCTGCGGCACACTACCGCAAATGAAAATGTGAGTTCCGAGCTGTGAGTCGTAATCGAAGGCTGTACGGCTCTCTTCTCACGGCTCTTTATTTTCCGAGGAGGCGAAGATGAAACTGACCTGGTATGGACATTCGACCTGGCAAGTGACTATCGGGGAGGTGGGGATCGTGATTGATCCGTTCTTCAATCACAATCCGCTGGCGCCCATCAAGGCGGAAGAGGTGGAGGCGCAGTACCTGGTGCTCACGCATGGACATGGGGATCACCTGGGCGACACGGCCCTCATCGCCCGGCGCACTGACGCGACGGTGATCGCCAATGCCGAAATCTGCGGTTGGTTGCAACGGCAGGGCCTCGAGAGGGTGCATCCGCAGCATCTTGGAGGCGGCTTTCACTATCCCTTTGGCTATCTCAAGTTGACCATCGCCGTGCACGGCTCCTCGTTGCCGGACGGCTCGTATGGGGGAATGCCGGCTGGGGTGCTCATCAGCGCCGAAGGGAAGAAGCTCTATCACGCCGGCGATACGGGCCTCTTTGCCAGCATGGCGCTCATCGGCGAAGAGGGATTGGATGTGGCGTTGTTGCCCATCGGCGATAACTACACGATGGGCCCGGAGGACGCGCTGCGCGCCGTCAAGCTCCTGCGTCCCAAGGTGGCGATTCCCATGCACTATGGGACCTGGGACCTGATCGCGCAGGATCCTCACGCCTGGGCGGAACGGGTACGGCGCGAGACGGACACGCAACCGTATGTCATGCAGGTTGGGGAGACCTACACCGTACTTTGATGTTGACCGATCCGATCACTACTTGTGTTGCGCAGCTGCTCACCGAATCGGCGGAAGTTTTCGTGCCGTTTGAGCAGATCTATGAAGCGCTAGAGCGTGAGGGCCTGCTGGCGCACTTTGACGCCCCGACCTTGCTGGAATTCCTGGAGGACGTCGAGGATTTTCAGGTGTTGGGGAGTTTCTCGCACCTGGGTTTCCTCGACGCCGAAACCGCGACTGGCCTGGAGTTGCTCAGCAACATGACCGGTCCGTGGGTGGTGTTGCGCGCGCGTCTCTCGTCGCCGGCGACGACGATGGGAGAATTGTTGCGCCATCTGCACCAGATCAACCATGCCATCGAGCTTGCCTGGTATCAAACGGAGACGGTACCAGAAGCGCAAGAGGATCTGCTGGGCCTCCTGCTGTTAGGGGATCTGCTGGAGCGCAAAGTGCGCCTGGCTCTGGCTACGGCGCTGCAGGAACACACGGACGAAGGTCTCTGAGACTTGGGACGAGGTCCTTCTTCTCACGGCTGGCGCGGTCCAAACGCGCTTTCCAGCCCTGGCGATACTACGCGGCGGGGCTGGATGCCCTGGCGGGGGTGACCCTCCGTGGCGAAATGGCGTTGTCGGCAGAAGCGAGCTGACGCCAGGCGTCGCACCTGGCTGGCGCTGCTGTTGCTCTCGCTAGGCCTGACGAGCTGCTTCTCGCGTGCGGACCCCCTGGCGCGCATTCAAGAGGCGGGCGTGCTGCGGGTCGCGCTGGATCCGTCGTTCCCGCCGTTCGAATTTGTGGACGAAACCAATCAATCCAGTGGATTGGACGTAGACCTGGCCCGGGCGCTTGCGGAGCAGCTGGGCGTCGAAGCGCACTTTGTCACGACGACGTATGACGGCCTTTACGATGCGTTGATCGTCGGGCGGGCGGACGTCATCATCTCCGCGCTCTATCCGGATCCGACCCGCACGCGGGATTTTGTGTTCAGCACGCCGTATTTCAACGCTGGGGAGATGCTGGTCGCGCCGCTGGATGCGGGTATCACCGGGCCGGCCGATCTCGCCGGGCGGCGGGTGGCGGTAGTCTTCGGCACCGATGGGCACATGGCCGCGTTGGAGTGGGAGGCGACGCTGGCAATCTATCAATCCGCCGCGGAGGCGCTGACGGCATTGGCTGCCGGGGAGGTCGAGGCGGCGGTGGTAGATGGGGTGACGGCGCGGGCGGCGGCAAAATCGGCGCTGCTGCTCACCTTGCTGGTGACGGACGAGCCATATGTCATCGCTGCGCGCCGGGAGGATGCTGCCCTGATTGACCGGTTTGACGCGATTCTCGACACACTGCGCGGGGATGGCACGCTGGAGGCGCTGCTCGACCGGTGGATTGTGAGCGAGCCGTAGCGGAGAAAAGAGGAAGGGGGAGATAGGGAAAGGGGGCGAGTCCCATCACCCCATTACCCATCACCCATTACCCCTTTCCCCTTTACCCATTTCATCACTGCGGAGGGAACCATGACACCTTTTTGGGATTGGGAAGTACCGTTCATTTTGTGGTTGCAGCAGGGTCATCCCGCCTGGACACCTTTTTTCCGCTTTCTCACCATGCTGGGAAATGAAGAACTCGTCCTGATGCTGGGACCGTTGGTGCTGTGGTGCATCAACAAGGCGTGGGGGACCGGCGTGCTGCTGTTGTTATTGGGGAGCCAGGGCGTCAACACCGCGTTGAAGGAGCTGTTCCGCGTGCCGCGCCCCTTCCTCACTCACCCCCAGATTCTGCAGCTGGATACCCCAACGGGTTGGAGCCTGCCTTCCGGCCATGCGCAAAACAGCACCGCCCTCTGGATGTATCTGGCGTCCAAAGTGCGACGGGCCTGGTTCTGGGGTGTGGCGGTGCTGCTGGTGGTCGGGATTTGCCTCTCGCGCCCTTATCTGGGCGTGCACTATCCCAGCGACGTGATCGTGGGCGTGGCGGTAGGGCTGGCTCTCTGGGGACTGGCGTTGTTGTTGACCCCAGCCGTGACGGCAGCGGCGGCGCGGCTGCGCCTGGGATGGTGGCTGGCGGGGGTGGCGGCGGCCGGCGTGCTGCTGTGCCTGCTGCAACCCTACGCCGATTCTGTGTCCGCTATCGCCGCCGTCACTTGCGGCCTCATTGGTCTGATTGTGGAACGGGAGCGCGTGAATTTCGATGTCGGCGGCCCATGGCAGCAGCGCACGCTGCGCTATGTCGTGGGTCTCGCCATTCTGATGCTATTCTGGCGCGGCCTCAAGGTCGTCTTTGGCTTCATCGCCGATGAGGGAAATACGGCGCCCTATTTGATCCTGCGCGGCATCCGCTATGGCATCCTGGGCCTGTGGGTAACGTTGGGCGCGCCGGCGTTCTTTGTGCGTCTGAAGCTGGCTCCGCGATCGGCGTAGCGCTGCTGCAGGCGGGGCGTGAGCGAGCTGAAGGTTTCATTTCGCGCACCCTTTCCCACGTAAGTGATTTTTCGCTTATTCGCTTTTTCGCTTATTCGCTTTTTTGCTTTTTCGCTGACTGCTGACTCGCTGATCTCTATTTTCGAAGGAGGCGTTCATGTCGCAAGTACACGTGTCCACCCACCCGCTGGTGCAACACAAGTTGACCTTGTTGCGCAAAAAGGATACCGATTCCAAAAAATTCCGCGAGCTCGTCAAGGAGTTGGCGATCCTGATCGCCTATGAGGCAACGGCTGACCTGGAAGTGGAGCCTTACACCGTGGAGACGCCGTTGGCGTTGGCTTCGGGCTTCCGGCTCAAGGGCGAGATCGGCCTGATCCCCATTTTGCGCTCCGGGTTAGGGCTGGTCGAAGGGGTTTGGGAGATGATGCCCTCCGCTGAGGTGTGGCACATTGGCCTGTTCCGCGACGAACGCACGCTGCGGCCCGTGGAGTACTACAACAAGCTGCCCGTGCGCCCGACGGTAAACGTCTGCCTGGTGCTCGATCCCATGCTGGCGACGGGCGGCTCGGCGATCGCGACCGTGAATATCCTCAAGCGCTGGGGCGCGGACCGCATCAAGTTCATGGGACTCATCGCCGCGCCGGAGGGCCTCAAGGCCTTCACGGAAGCCCACCCGGATGTGCCCGTGTACGTCGCTGCGATTGACGATCACCTGAACGAGCGCGGCTACATCATCCCGGGGTTGGGCGACGCTGGCGACCGTCAATTCGGCACCGCCTAGCAGGGGAATGGGACCTTACACGCTGCACTATGCGTTGATTCTCCTCGTCGGCTTCGGGGTGTCGCTGGCGGCGACGCGACAGGGGGAAGCGCTGGGGCTGCGCTGGCGCATCACCGCCGTCCCCGGCGGACGGCGGCAACACCTGGGCGTGATCTCCCGCCTGGGCGGGATCGGCATCGCGTTGGGGTTTTGGGCGGCCCTGGCATTGGCGCAATCCTTTCATATCCCCACGGCCGATCCCAACGAGACGCGCCGGCTCTGGGGTCTCATCGCTGGCAGCGTGTGGATGTTCGGGATGGGCCTGCTGGACGATCGCTTCGAGCTGCCGCCGTGGGTGGAGTACCTCACCTATCTCGTCGCGGCGTTCGTGGCGATTGCGACGCTCATCATCCTGGAACAATTCAACAACCCCCTCACCGGCACGCTGATCAACGCCCCGTGGTTCGTCTACATCCCGCTCACCATCTTTTGGATCACCGGCATGATTGTGACCGTCAACTGGCTGGACGGATTGGACGGCTTGGCGGCGGGGGTGGCGGCGATCATGGCGGCCGTGCTGGCGCTTCACATGATCCGGATGGAGCAGTACAGCGTGGCCCCTGAGGCGCTGGCGCTGCTGGGCGCGGCGTTGGGCTTCCTGGTCTTCAACGTCCATCCGGCGCGCGTGCACATGGGCAGCAACGGCTCCTTCGTCTTGGGCTATCTCCTGGCGGCGTTGGGACTCATCGCCGGGGCGCGGGTCGCCATGGTGCTCATGGTGATGGGCATTCCCATCCTCGATGTCGCCTGGACCATCATGGACCGGCTACGGCACGGCATAAACCCCGGTCAGGGCGACCGCCGGCATCTGCATTATCGCTTGCAGGACGCCGGGCTTTCCATTCGGACGATTGTGGGGCTGTACTGGGGCGTCTGTGCGCTCTTTGGCATTCTGGCGTTGGTGCTCGCGACGGCGTGGTACAAACTGCTGGCCCTGGTCGTGTTGGGGCTGTTCACGCTGGGGGTGTTGTTCTACCTCAGCCGTGAGCATTGACGAAGACCGTGATTCCCTGCTCCCTACTCGCTACTTCCTACTCCCTTACTTGATTTTACGGAGGTCTCTATGTTGCAATTGCACGGCATTCTTCCCGCGTTGGTGACGCCGTATGGCGAAGACGAAGCGCTCGATGTGGCGACGTTGCGTACCCTCGTGCGCCATCTGCTGCCCGATGTGGACGGTTTCCTGGTGAATGGGACGACGGCAGATTTCCCATTGCTCACCCATGCCGAGCGCCAGGAGGCGATCGCGGCTGTCGCGGCGCTGGTCGGCGGCCAGAAGCCGGTGCTGGCAGGCACGGGTGCGGTTGCGACGCGGGAGGTCATCACCCTCACCCGCGAAGCGCGCGAGGCCGGCGCCGATGCGGCGTTGATCATTGCTCCCTACTACCTGCGTCCCTCCCCGGCGGGATTGGAACGGCATTTTGCCACGATCGCCGCGGCAATGCCGGATTTCCCCATCCTTCTGTACAACTTTCCACAGCTGGTGGGGCAGCCGATCCCGCCGGACATGGTGGCGCGCCTGGCCGCCATCCCCAACATCATCGGGATGAAGGACACCTCTGGCGATCTGACGTACATGCTCGAAGTGCTGGAGCGCGTCCCCTCGACCTTCCAGGTGTTGGTGGGACGGGGGACCGTGTTCCTGCCGGCGCTGGCTGTGGGCGCGGTGGGCGGCATCCTGGCCTGCGCCAACCTCATCCCTGCGCAGTGGCAGGAGGTGTATCGCGCCATCCGTGCGGGGGATTGGGAGACAGCGCGCGCCGGGCAGTTCCGCGCGCAGCGGGTGAGTCGCATCGTCGGGAGCGGCGGCAGCCTGGCCGTGCGCGCCGGGCTGAAGATGCGCGGCATCCCTGTCGGCCCCCCGCGACAGCCGTTGGCCCTGGAAGGCGCGGTGCGTGAGGCAGACCTGGCGGTGCTGAGTGAAGCGTTGGGATGACGTCCGCCGGCGCTGCGGCGCGGTTTTGCCGGGCAGCCTGCTCGCGCTGACGTTGCTCGCGGGTTGCGCCGGCGTGACTTCCCCCTCACCGACAGCCGTCCCGCCGACTGCCACGCCTCCCCCCGCAACGGCGACCTCGCTGCCAGACACGCCGACGCCGCGCCCCAACCAGCTGCGGGTCTGCGTCCCCGAGCCGGAAACGCTCAGCCCCTTCGTCCAATCGGCGGCGGGGACTGACCTCCGGGCGTTGTGGGTCGAAGATCCCGCCGAGCGCGTGAATTTCGTGTGGGAAGCGCGATTGCTGACCCACATCCCCTCGCTGGCCACCGGCGATGTGGTGACGTCCACCGTGCCGGTCGCGCCGGGCGCGCGGTATGTGGACGAGGCCGGCGCCTTGCGGGTGAACGAGAGCGCCGAGACCCTCGCGCTCCCCCAATTGGCGGTGACCTTCACGCTGCGCGAGGGTCTGTTATGGTCCGACGGCACGCCGCTAACCATGCGCGACGCGCTGTTGGGATATCATCTGGCGCAGGCGCCGGAAGCGCGCGGTCCCTGGCGGGATCTCGCAGAGCGCACCGCCCAATTCGAGATGCTGGACGCGCAGCGCGCGCGGTGGGTGGGCCTGCCGGGCTTCCTGAGCGCGGATGTCGCCGGCTTGCTGTTCCCCTTGCAGCCCACACAGCGTTACGGGGAGCTGTCCCTCCCTGAGATTTTGGCCGACCGCGCGCCTCTCAGCACGGGACCGTTCGTCATCGAATCGTGGCAATCCGGCGTCGGCGCGCGGCTGCGGCCCAACCCCGCCTACGCCGGCGCGCAACCGCTGCTTGAAGAAGTGCTCCTCTTGTTCCCGGCGTATGACCTCGCGCAATGGCCCCAACTCGTCGCCTCGGGCGAGTGTGAGGTGGTGCTCCCTGCTGCCGCGACACAGGTGGACTGGCAATCCTGGGCCGCGTTGATGGAGCAGGGCAAGGCCATTATCTGGGCGGACACGGGCCTCGAGCCCACATTCCAGCGGTTGGACTTCAACCTCGCGCCGGCCGAGGAGCGGATCACCCCCCTGGCGGATTTGCGGGTGCGGCAGGCGCTGGGACTGTGCATTGACCGTCAGCGGCTGATACTGGCGCAGCCGGGACAGGCGTTTCTGGTGGCCGAGAGTTTCGTCCCCCCCGATCACCCCGCTTTTGGCGGGACGGCGCTCACGCGGTTGGCGTATGCGCCCGAGGCCGGGGACGCTTTGTTGGCAGAAGTGGGCTGGCGCGATGAGGATGGGGACGGGGTTCGTGAAGCGCACGGCGTGGCCGATTTCAAGGATGGGACGCCGCTGAGCCTGACGCTGGTGCTGGCTCCCCAATACATGGTAGCGGCGGCCAACGTCGCTGCTGCGCTAGAGGCGTGCGGCGTGGGGATAGTGCCTCAGCCGGTGGATGCGCGCGTGCTGTATGCGGCGGATCCGGCCAGCCCGTTGATTGGGCGGCGCTTCGACCTGGCACTCTTTGGCTGGCTGGCTCAGGCGCCGACGGTGTGCGGCGCGTGGCGTTCAGACCGCATTCCCGGCGCGGCAAACGGTTGGCTGGGGGAGAACTTTAGCGGGTATGCCTCGACGGAATACGATGTCGCCTGTCGGCGAGCGTTGACCAGCGTAGATCCGGCGGCTCAAAACGCGGCGCTGCGCGAGGCGGGTATTCTTCTCTCCCGCGACTTGCCGACGTTTTTCCTCACCTGGCGCCCTGAGTGGTTTGTCGCCCGTCCAGAGGTCGAGGGGCTGCGCCCCGACGCCTCCAATCCGGCGGCGCTGTGGAACATCGAGCAGGTGAGCGTGAGGAAGTGAGGCCGGCCCGCCGGTGATCGGCCCCACGCGGCGCATGGCGTCTCCTTCCCTTTCCGCAGAACTCAGCCGGGCTGGTTCGCTGCTCCCTCGCGCTTTTGCGCCACGCGCGCCATGAAATGTTCCCGATCAATGAGGACGCGCTCATGGACGGCGGTCCCGATGCGTTCCACCGCGTCCCAGGCCTCGATGGTGAAGCGCAGGCGGCGGCGCTCCACGGAGACCAGCTCGGCGCGAACGGTCACCTCCATTCCCACGGGCGTGGCCGCCAGATGTTGCATCTCGATGCAGACGCCCACGGCGGTCTGTCCCGGCGCCAGGAACGGTTGAATGATCTGTTGCGCCGCGTTCTCCATCAGGGCGACAAGGTGCGGCGTGCTCAACACCGGCACCAACCCGCTGCCGTAAGCGGCGGCGGTGTCTGCGTCGGCCACCACGTGATGAATTTCTCCAATCAATCCGGGTTCAAGGGGCATGGGGCATTCTCCTCTTTCGCAATGGGTGATGGGTAATGGGTAATGGGTAATGGGTGATGGGTAATGGGGCCAGCATCCAGTTCACCCCAGCATCGGGACGATGAAACCGAAGAGGCACCAGAAGTCGAGGGCGATGAAGGCGAGCATTAGCACGCCGCCGGCCAGGGTCTTCCGCCCGTTCGGCAAGGCGCCGGCTATCCACACGGCGATGGCCGCCGCACCGAGGAGCGCCATCGTCCACAGTGGCAAATCGCCGCGCAGCCATCCCATCCCGCCCACGAGGAGGACCACGACAATAAGCCCCAGGCCGGTGAGGACGGCAAGTCGCACTTCGGCGAGCCGCCGCAGGCCCAGGGCGGCGACCAGGGCGAAGATCGGCAGGGCCGGGAAGAGATACCGCGCCTGGTGCTGCACGTAGGTGAGATTGTACCAGATCGGCAGCGCCAGGGTGATGAGCGCTGAGGCCCCCAGCAGGATCAGCGCGTCCCGCTGCCGGGGTTCCAGCCCCTCTTTGGCGACCCGCACTCCCAGCCACAGCGCGCCCCAGAGCGCCAGCGCCGTGAAGATGCCCGCCCCCAGATAGATGCGCGCGTCAAGCACCACCCCCATCCAGCCGAATTGTCCCCAGAACGATTGGAAGGTAGTGCGCAGCGCCCCCCGCAGGAAGGGCCACAGTCCCTGGCGGGCGATCCAATCGGCGGTACGAGGTTGCCCCACAACGACCAGATCATGGCGGTGCAGTCCTAGAAAATCGGGCCAGCCGTAGGTGAGGAGGTTGCGGATCCACCACAGGCTGCCCAACGCCAGGCCGGGGATCAGGATTTGGAGCAGTTGCGTGAGCGCCCAGCGCCAGGAGAAACCGCCTCGCCGCCAGCGCAGCGCCACGACGAGCACGGCGAGCGGCAAAGCCACATAGCCGGTCGTCTTGGTGATCAGCAGCGCGCCGAGCACAACGCCCAGGACGTAAGGGGAGACCTTCCCCCGCAAGTAGCGCAGGGCGAGCAACAGCCAGAGCGCCAGGAGCGCTTCGGTCAGGGAATCGTTGTTCACTCCCGCCATCATCGCCAGATGCTGCGGGAGGAAGGCGACGAAGCCCCCGGCAAGCCAGGCTATGCCGGGCGAGTGAGGTAGGACCTCGTGCGCCAGAGCCATGGTCAGCGCGACGATGACGCCGCCGAGGAGCAGCGAGAAGAGCCGGAGCGGCAGCAGCGCGCCGTTGAAGATGAGGAAAATGGGCGTCGCCAGCAGGTAATAGAGCGGCGGCTGATGATCCTCGTAGGCGAGGCTGTCCGTCGGCAGGGACGGGGGAAAGCGTTCGGCGGTCAGGCGTTCCAGATACTTCTGGTCGTAATCCCGCGCTTCCATCACCGGGAAGCCTTTCCCCTGGGCCAGCGCGGCGATGTAGTTGTAGTGCGCCGGTTCGTCCGGCACCTGCCAGCGCGGCGTCAACGCGGCGAAGAACGTCCCGACAATCAGATAAGCGACCAGAATTCCTACAGCCGGCCAATGTTTTTTGATCACCGTTGAGTCTCCCATGGGAACCGTCGAGTCACTGGAGCGTCCAGAGACAGCAAGGGCGCTTCACGAGGATGCCATGCGCTGTGGTGAACTGGCCCCACGCGGTAAGCATACCGAATTTTCATCCGTACACAATTTGCTTGCCGGTGATCCGCTCGAGGAGTTTTTCGAGGAGCCAGATCACCAGGAAGAAGGGCGCGTCTACCAGCAGGGTGCTCGCGCCGAGCAAAATGATCCACTCCACGGCGCGCGTCAACAGGCGGGTGAAGCCATTGAGCAGCGTCGTCCCGGCGCCCGCCAGCACGATCAGCGCGCCGACGAAGACGCCCACGGCGCCGAGGAAGGGCCACGCATGGGTATCCGCGCGGCTGGGTAACATCGTGTTGCCAATGGTGAACACCAGAAACGCCCAAATCCACACATCGGGTGCATAGAAAGCCTCGCGCAGGCCGCGCAGCGCGGCGAGCCAATCCCCGTTGCTCAGCGCGGCGACCATCTCCGGCGTGCCGAAGCTGAAGTGTCCGATGGCGAAGATGGCAGCGGCTCCGGCCAGGAGCGGCGCCGCACCGATGAGACTGGCGCGGAAGATGTCGGTCTCTTCGACCGGGACGACGCCCAGCTGGATGCGTTTGCCCACCCGCCGGGGGAGAATGGACAGGCGCCCGATGCGCACGCCGAGGAGTCGCGCCATCAGGGCGTGACTGCTTTCGTGCAGCAGCACGCCGGGAAAAAGCGTCAGCGCGTAGAGCCACACCGAAATCTCGGCGTCATGGATTAGCAGGAACATGAGCCCTTGCAGATGCCGGTGCAGCCAACGATCCGCCAGGAGCAAGAGCCCTAACACGGCCAGCAATTCGCCCAACAGCAGCGCCGCCGATGCCAACGTCGTCTCCTCTAAAAATCAGCGAAAAAGCGGGAAGGCGAAAAAGCGAAAAGGCGAAAAAGCGAAAAGGCGAAAAAGCGAAAAAGCGACGAATCACTTACGTTCGCACGTTCGCACGTTCGCACCTTCGCACGTTCGCACCTTCCCACGTTTGCACCTTCGCACGTCTCCGCATCTCCCATGACTATAGCACGATTAGATTCGTGGGCAAAATGGGCCTGGCGGTTGCAGTTTGGGGCTTTTCGGGTATGGTTAGCAGCGCAAACCCGAATGGAGCACAGGGATGGAGTACCACGTCCGTACAGCGCAATTCGAAGGCCCCCTCGATCTACTGCTGCATTTGATCGAGAAGGAGGAGCTCGACATCACCCAACTGGCATTGGCGCAGGTGACGGACGAGTTCCTGGCCTATGTGGATCTGATGCGCGGGCATTTGGATATGGACGTCGTGGCCGATTTTCTGGTCATCGCGGCGCGCTTGCTGTGGATGAAATCCCAGGTCTTGCTGCCCCAACCGCCTCAGCCGACGGCGCTCGCGCCAGAGGAACCCGGCGACGATCTGGTGCAGCAGCTGCGCACCTATCGGCTGTACAAAGAGGCCGCGCAATGGTTGCGGCAACAGGATGCGGCAAGACTGCGCAGTTATGTGCATCTGGCGCCGGCCGTCGTGCCTCAGCGCTTCATCCTCGATCTCAGCGGCGTCACGGTCGAGGCGTTGCGCAAGGCGGCGGAGGCGGCGCTCTATCCGCCGGAAGGCCCCCGGCCACAGGAAGCCGTGCAGCGCCCGCGCATCTCGATCGTCCAACAGATTCAGCTGATCGGGCAGCGTTTGATGCGGCTCCCGCAGCTGGCCTTCCATTCGCTGCTGAGCCAAAAGCCGACGCGCCTGGAAGCGGTCGTGACCTTGCAGGCCATCCTGGAGCTGATTAAACAGCAGGCGGTTCAGGCGCGGCAGGGCGAGCGCTTCGGCGACATCGTCATTGAGCCGTTGATTCCCGCCGAGCAGATTTCCGCCGCCATTGAGACAGAAGCAGCAGCGCCAGCATAGCGCCGGTCACGTCAATCCCCCAATCCATGACGGTCGCGTGTCGCCCCGGCGTAAAGCCCTGATGGATTTCATCGCTGGCAGCGTAGAGCGCCGTCAGCAGCCAGGCTCCCAGGGCCAGGGACGTCCCTGAAAGGCCCCCGTGTCGCAGTCCGCGCCAGTAGAAAAGCGCCAGCAGCCCAAACACGACCATGTGTCCGCCCTTGCGCACGAGGGTGTTGATCAGCGGATCGGGGGGTTGGGGAAGTTGCTCTCGCGTCGAGAGATAGAAAATGAAGCCCATCCACAGCAACGCCGGCCCCCAGGCCCGCGTCCAGGCGGGCAATTTCATTTTTGCGGTGATGGTAGTCCTCCTCGGAAAATAAAACCCGTGCCCCCGTGCCCACGTGCCCAGGTGCCCACGTGCCCATGTGCCCATGTTCCAACCGGCATGGGGATGCAAACTTTAAAATCTGCGGAATCTGCGTTCATCTGCATCCGATATCTTCTCTGAAAATAGAGAACGGTGAGCCGTGAGTAGAGAACCGTTGCAGCCTCTACTCACCATTCACCACTCACCACTCACATTTTCGTTTTCGGTGGTGTGCCGCAGGAACAGGTCAACTTCACGGGAATCCTGCCTCTGGCGCGCGGACGTCATCATACCTCAAAACTTGCCCTCGGCAACGCTGGGGCAGCTTGCGGAGCGATCTGGCTGATGGCATCGCTGCACTTGCGCTGTGCATGAAAGCAGTTAGAATGACGCAATGCTTTGCAAGCAGGTGAGGGAATGAAGACGACCGTCATTGTGCCGACGTATAACGAACGCGAGAACATCGCGCGACTGGTGCAGCAGCTCCTGGCGCTGCCCGTGGCCGTGAACGTCATCGTCGTGGATGATGGCTCGCCCGACGGCACGGGGGCGATCGCCGATGCATTGGTTGCGGCGCAGCCCTCGCGCGTGGAGGTCATCCATCGGCAGGGGAAACTGGGACTCGGCACGGCTTACATCGCGGGGTTCCGCCGCGCACTGGAGGGGGACAGCGCCCTCATCTGCACCATGGACGCCGACTTCTCCCATCCGCCCGCGGCCATTCCCTCCATGGTGGAGAAGGCGACCGACGGTTACGATCTGGTGATCGGGAGCCGCTACGTGCCGGGCGGCAGGACCATCGGCTGTACCTGGCCCCGGATCGCGCTGAGCTGGGGGGCTAACGCCTTCGCGCATCTGCTGCTGGGATTGCGCGCGCACGACACCACCGCCGGTTTTCGCTGTTACCGCCGGGCGGTCCTCGAAGCGATTCCTCTGGAACAGATTCGCTCCAACGGCTATTCTTTCCTCATCGAGATGCTGTACTACGTTCAGCGCCAGGGATGGAAAGTGGGCGAGATCCCCATCACTTTTGAAAATCGCCGGGAGGGGGTCTCGAAAGTCTCGCGGGCTGAGATCACCAGGGCTCTCTCCACGGTTTTGCGGCTTTTTGGACAACGCCTGCGGCGCTCTTCCACGAACTGAAACTCGCATTCATCTGCAATTGCGTGACGCGCGGTTGCATCTCACGTTGACAATCTCCCAGCTTTTCCTTATAATTGAAGTGAGCTGGCGTTTTCATCCTGGTTAAACTCTGTGCACCGAACTGTAAGCCGGCTGCCGCCATTATCCGATCCAAAGTGGATGGGTCGAGAGTTCATTATTCCCCACAGTGAGGTGTAGTATGGAACGGGATCAGAAGCGTCATTTGGGGACTTTGGTGTTGGTCTTGGCCCTCGTGGCCGGCGCCTTATGGCTGATGTCCGCTTTGCTGACGCCGCCGGCCCTGGGGCGCGCGGCGTCTCCTGCTCCGGTCGCGCTCGCGCCGGCAGGCAGCTCCCCGGCAGGAGCGGCCCTGCTCGCCGACATTCCCGGTCTGGCGATCGGACTGCTCGGTCCGGAGAGGACTTTCGCCGGGGAAACCGTCACGTACACCGTGCGGGTGACGAATACCAGCGCCGCCCCCATCAGCAACATCATTCTCACTGACACGTGGACCACGGATATTCCACAGGACGGGATGTGGAAACACGGCATTCTCGCGCAATTCAATGGGAACTATCAGGTCTCGCCGCCCAATGCCGTCTTCAGTTTTACGCATAGCACAAGCGAGCGTCAGGGAATCGCTGCATGGCGTCTGAATCCGTTGCCGGCAGGCCAGAGCGTGCAGATTGTTCTGACAATGACGACTCCCCTCGCCCTACAGCCTGCGCTTGCCGAGGATGCGCTATGGGGACGTGTGGGACGCTCGATTTTGAACAACAGCATCGCGGCGACGGTGCCGGGGCAGGGGTCCGAGCCGGCGCCGTTGGTGACGACGATGGTCGTCGCGCCCCTGCTGCGCTTGCAGCAAAGCGCCGTGGCCGAAGTCGCGCCCGTCAATAACTGCCGGGTGGGGCGCCTGGTGACCTATACCTTCCAGATTCAGAACCTGACTATGGAAGGCTCCCTCGAGCGCCCCGATGCCTGGCCGGCCGCGAACCTGGTCTTCACCGTGGTGTTGCCCAGTCAGTTGCGCGGCGCGACGCCGCAATGGAGCTCGCCGGTTCCGGGAGTGGTGTTGACCTACAGCGCTGCGACCGGCAAGGCCGCCTGGCATTATCCTGAGGCATTCATCCTGGCGCCGGGAGACAGCACCTCCATCGTCTTGCGCGCGCGCGTCCCGGCTGACGCCACCTACAACCCTAAAACATCTCTTGCCATGGCCAAAAAGGATCTGACGGCCCGGGCCACCACCATGGTACGCGCGACCAGCGGCTACAATGCTACCTCCCTGCGCATTCTCAGCCCCTTCGATAAATCTGTCGCTACCAGCTCGCCGCCGAGCGGCGCGACGACGACCTTCCCCAATCGGGTAATCACCTACACGGTCACCTTCTACAATCCGCTGCAGTCGCCGCTGAGTGATATGATCCTCGAAGACGATCTCTTCCAGGACTTCCGCTATCACCGCATGATCCAGGGGCCGACGCCGGCATTGACGGAGGCGAATCACATTCGCTGGGAAGGGTTGAGTGTGCCCTCGAATGGCATCCTCACCACCGTGTTCGAAGTCTTTGTGCCTCCGACTACTGCGCCTGATAATTGCGGTGTGGCCAAACCCAACGCTGTGAGCGCTTTTCACCCGATGTTTCCTGTTGATGCCTACATCGGACATGACGCCAACAAGCTGGCGCCGGTGAAGGTGGATTCCCAGCTACGGCTCTCCAAAACGGTACTCCCTACTCCCCAGTTGCCGGGGGAACTCGTGACCTACACCATCACACTGGCCAATGTCGGCAATACCTCCATCCCCGGGCCCATTGTGGTGACCGATACTCTGCCGGAGCTGTTCCTCTTTGTGCGGATGCTCACTCCTGTCCCCGGCGCCCCGACCGTCACGGACAATGTGCTGCGGTGGGACGATGTCCCCGGCGTGGCGGCCAACAGCAACCTCATTTTCTCGTTCCAGGTCCGCATTAACGGCGTGACGGACAAATCCTACAGCAATGCCGTGGTCGCACAGAGCCCCCATACCTATATCTGCCCTTTTTCCGGCGCAGCGGTTAAAATTGATGCGCCATTCCGCATCAACAAATTCGTTTCCACGGATGTCATTACCCAGGGCGACACGCTCTATTACGATGCGCAGATATCGAACGTGCACCCCTCAGAAAGTTACAGCGTGACCCGGTTTATGGACTCGCTGCCGGTGGGCTTCACCGATGTGACGGATGGCGACGGGGTGTATGTGCGCCTGCTGGATCCGCCGGTGTTGTTGCCGTCTGGTGGCGACTGGTCTACCGGCCCTTTCTATGTCCGTGTGGACGGCTTCGGGACGGGCACGTCGTGGTGCATTGACCGGGAACCGCCGGGAAAGCCCGTGGCGCAGGCTCCCGGCAGTGTGCGCTTTGACCTCATTCCCAGCTACACTGCCGGAGTGGTTAACAAATCCAGCCTGGCGAGCATCAAAACCATCGTGCCGCACGTCTATCTGCTGCAAACAGCGGCCCCCAATCCCGTGGCGATGAATGGAGTGCAGACGATCACCTTGACGCTGCATGATAATCGCACACATCCCACCAGTGACGTGACCGGCATTACCTTGCGTTGGCAGATTCCGGCTAGTGGTGCGGAACGCTTCACTTTCATCAACAGTGTGCCGGCGCCGACCTCGCAGACGACGGAGGAGGTGCTGTGGACGGGATTGACCATCCCCAAGGGCGGGGAGATCCAGGTGGTGCTCCAGGTGCGCGCGCCTATCCCCCAAAATGAGGATTACAAGCGTGATTATACCAGCCGCGCCGACGTGACGGAGCTCGACGATCCCAGCATCTGTATTCCGCCAGCGACGAAACTCAAGCTGCAGGTGCGGCGCGGCATTGAAATCTCGAAGGTGCCTACCCCAAAGACCGTTGGGCCTTTCGGCATCGTCCAATATACGCTCAAGGCGACCAATCTGACCGGCGCACCCGTGCGAAACGTCATCCTCACCGATGTCTTGCCGGCGAACTGGCAGTATGTGGATACCCTCAGCGGACCCGCACCGGTGACGACCGATCCCTTGCGCTGGGAGTTGGCGCTCGTCCCGGCCAACGGCGCCGTAGAGATCAAATTCCGGGCGCGCACCTATATCTGGGTCGGCCCTGCGTACAACCGGGTCATCGGCGAGGCGCCGGTCGGCATTGGCTATACGAGCAATTACACCCAGAATGTGGGGGTGACTGTCGTGTCCGGCGTTGGTTTCTTCAAGACGGTCGCCCCCGACGTCATCCAGGCGGGCGAGACGACGGTGTACACCATCACCCTCTACAACGGCCTGGCAGACGGGCTGAAGAACATTGTCATTACCGATACTTTGCCCACGGGTTTCAATCTTGGCGCGATGTTGGTCGGTCCGACCCCCCAGGTCGTTGGCGGGAAACTGGTCTGGCGCCTGGCAGAGCAGCTCAACAGCGGCAAATCGCGGAACCTGGTGTTCCGCGCGCGCACTGACGCAGCGCTCTTGAACGGGCAGTATTACAACCAGGTGACCGCTACGGCCAAAAATGCGCGGACCAATGGCGCTGAAATCATTCCCCCAACGGGGGATACGGCGCCGGTACGGGTGCACGGCATTGACGCCGTGCGGGCGGACAAATCGGTAGCGCCTGAGGCGATTCGCGCCGGCGGAGAGGTCACCTACACGATCACTCTGTTCAACGAATCGGAGGACACTTCTTATCCCCTGGTGGTGACGGACACCTTGCCCTACTCCATCACCTTTGTGGCAGCAGGATCGCCGTCCCCGATCGTCGCTCCGGGGGCGCGTCAGCGTCTCATTTGGACGGGATTGAACATTGCGCCGCAGCAGACGCTCACCCTCACCTTCCGGGCCCAGGCGGCGCGCCTGGCGGCTTCGGGTCTTTTCTGCAACGACCTCAAGGTGAAGATGGGGGCCTATCTGGTCTCGGTTCCTAACCTGGCCTGCCTCACCGTGACCGGTATCCCGCGCGTGGATGCCTACATCGCCAAAGATGACGGCGTGACGCAGGTGTATCCCGGCGCTACGCTGACCTACACCGTCCGCTACGGCAACGCTGCCAGCTCCACCTATTCGCTGACACAGGTGGCGCTCACGGAGACCATCGCGCCGCTGGAATACATGACGGTTCTCGGCGGGCCGGGATGGAGCGACCTGGGCGAGGGGCGTTTCGGCCTGGAAGACCCGGTCCCCCTGGCGCCGGGCGAGGAGCGGACAACGACTTTCACCGTGCAGCTGGCGGCTACCGTGCCGCCCACGGCGGTGCTCGCGGTGATCAATCAAGCAGAGATCGGCTATACGACGCTTGAGGAAACCATCGAGGCCAATACCGCCAACAATGTGGCCGTGGATGTAGATCAGTGGCAAGGCCCGGATCTGGTGATTACGGGGATGCGCGTGGAGCCAGTCGCGCCTGAGCCGGGTGAACCCATGCACGTGTTGATCACCGTCCAGAACCAGGGAACCTCGGCGGCAAATCAACGCTATGACGGGAGCTATGATCCCGGCGCCGGCGGTTGGCTCTTTGTGACCGAGCTGTATCTCAAGGGGGAGGGATTTATCCCTGCCGGGCCGCCGGCGGATGTCTTTGATCACCGGGGCGGCTATTGTGGAAATGAGTCCTGCACTCCCCCGCGGGGGGAGTATCTGGGATGGCCCGGCGCGCTTGAAGTCAATCAATCGCAGGAACTGACCTTCAATATCACTGCGCCGGCCGCCGGCACCTATCAACTCTACGCTCAGGCCGATGTGGGGTGGTCCGGCTGGTTCGGCAGTGAGGCGTTTGGCCTGATACTGGAAACGCGGGAAGAAAACAACATCTTCATCGGGCCCACGTTGACGGTGAAGATTCCAGAAAAGCGGGTGTATTTGCCCCTCGTCCTGCGACAGTGAGCTCCCGACGTGAGCGTGACCGGACGTGTCCAGGTGTGAACGTGTTCACGTGCGAACGTATGAACGTAAGTGATTTGCTGATTTTCCCATAAGTTGCCATGTTCCTGCGGCACACCACCGCAAATGAAAATATGAGTTGTGAGCAGAGGCTGCGACGACTCACCAGTTTGGCTGGGGATGGAATCCCCAGCCTGACACGAGCCAACCGCGCTGAAGCGCGTTGTTTGGGAAGCTCGCTTCAGCGAACTTGACGTAGCAGACCCGGAATTCATTCCGGGGCGGCCTGAGCGCAGCCTGAAGTTTGCGTTACATTTGCCACGCAAGTGATTTTTTCGCTGATTCGCCTTTTCACTGATTCTCTGACGGCTGATCGCTGATCTCTATTTTCGAAGGAGCGCGATGCATGAAACACGTCTCAACAAACTGAGCTTTGTTATCCTGTTGTTGTGCGGCGTTGTTGCGTGGGGTCTGGGGCTGTCGGCGACGCCGCTGCAGGCGCAGGGGCCGCCGACTCCTACCACGCCAACGGCGACGCCGACCGTTCCGCCTCCTACTCCGCCAACGGCGACGCCGACCGTTCCGCTTCCCACCCCGCCAACGGCGACGCCGACCGTTCCGCCTCCCACGTCAACGGCGACGCCATTCATACCGCCTCCTACCACGCCGACGGCGACGGCAACGCCGACTGTTCCGCCTCCCACGTCAACGGCGACGGCAGAACCGACCACGCCGCCTCCCCCACCAACGGCGACGGCAGAGCCGACCGCACCGCCTCCCCCGCCAACAGCGGAGCCGCCTGCGCCGCCGGCCGAGGAGCCACCGGTCTCACAGCCGGAGCCGCCGGCCGAGTCTGCCAGCCAGCTGGTGCAAATGCCCCGCACCGGCAGCGGTTGGACAATCGGGGCGCTGGCGCTGGGGCTGGCCTTGATTTTGATCGGTGCGGCGGTCACACGTCGCCGACGGCTGAGCGACGAAAAGTAGCCATTGTGGTCCACAGGCCGGGGGCTGCTGCCCGTCGGCGGTCTGGATGCCGTCTATGGAATCCGGGTTCCCGATGCTGACGAGGAGACGCCAAGTGCTGGCGCGCAGCCTGCAAGCAAGAGAACGTGAGTTGTGAATGGTGAGTAGGGAGCAGAGACGGCGGCAGCTCACCGGTTGGGCTGGGGATTCCATCCCCAGCCTGACACGAGCCAACCGCGCTGAAGCGCGTTGGGTGAGGACGTATCAGCCCCGGAATGCATTCCAGGGCGGGGGCCTGAACGCCGCCTGAAGTTTGCGCTACCTTTGCCATGATTTTGAGATTCGCTGACTTGCTGATTCGCTTTTTCGCCTTTTCGCTGATTCGCCTTTTCGCTGATTTGCTGAGAAGATCACGCATCACATATTTTTTGAGGAGCGCTCATGAACGGCGAATATGACATGCTGGTGATCGGCGCGGCGGCTTTGGACATCAAAGTCTATGCCCGCGAGCTGGCCATCGAGCCGGAGCTCTCCAATCCGGCGCTGATCGAATTGGGCTTTGGCGGCGTCGCGCGCAACATCGCCGAGAACCTGGCGCGCCTCGGCGCTGACGTCTCCCTGATCACGGCCGTCGGCGACGATGAGACCGGAACCCAACTCCTGCAGCAATTGCGCGAGGTGGGCATCAACACCGGGGCCGCGATCGTGTCCAACGAGCACCGCACGGGCGCGTTTGTGGGCATCTACCAGCTGGACAAGCGTTTACGGGTCGCCTTCGACAACATGCAGGTGATCCGTCTCATCACCCCCGGCCATCTGAATCGGTGGCGCCGCCTGTTCCGCGACGCCGATGTGATCTGCGTGGACGCCAACCTTTCGGCGCGCGCTTTGGAGACGCTGTTTCACCTGGCTCATGAGTATGAGGCGCCCGTCTGTGTGGACGCGACGACGCCCCTCCTCGCGCCGCGCCTCCATCCTTTCCTGCCGGAGATGGCCGTGCTGACCGCCAGTCGCACCGAAGCGGAAACCCTGTTGGGAACCCATTTCTACGAGGACAACGACGTGCTACAAGGCGCACGCCGTCTGGCGCAACTGGGTGTGGGATTGGCCATCATCACGCAGGGGGCGGAGGGCCTCTCGTATGCTACCTCGGATGAGAGTGGCCGTCTGCCGGCCTTCAATGTCGAGGTGGTGGATCCCGTCGGCGCGGGCGATGCGCTGACGGCCGCTGTGGCCTATGGGTTGGCCGAGAAACTCCCGCCCGCCGAGATGGTGAGGTTGGGATTGGCCGCCGCCGCGCAGACCATCATCTGCAAAGAGACCGTCTGCCCCACCATCAGCCTGGAAGCGCTCTACGAACGCCTGATCGTATGAGCGCGCCAGAAACGACTTTGCCCCGACGGCTGGTGGGGTGAACATCGCCCATGAAGTCTAACCTGCCTCCGACCCCCGGTTCTCCCTTCGCGGCGTTGCAATTCCGGCATCCCTTCCGCAAATACCAGCGGATGATTCTGGAGCAGGTCGCTGCCGGGCCGGGCGATCACCGACAGCACCTCGTCGCGCCGCCGGGCGCCGGCAAGACGATCGTCGGCCTGGAACTCATCCGTCGCTTCGCGGCTCCCGCCGTGATTTTTGCGCCCACTACCACCATCCAGGAGCAGTGGCGCGCCAAAGCCGCGCTCTTCCTGCCCGAAACTGCGCCTCCCGAAGCGCTCGAGACCCTGGTGAGCCTGGATCCCAACCGGCTTGCGCCGATCAATGTGTTCACGTATCAGCTGCTCTCCACGCCGGGAGAATCTCAAGCCTGGGTAGAGATGCAAGCCCGCGAGCGCTGGGTGCAGGAACTGCTGGAAGAGGGCCAAACCGCCTCGCTGGAGGCCGCCTGGAAACGGTTGACGCTGCTGCAAAACAACAATCCGCCGGCCTATCACCGCGAGCTGGCGCGGCGCTACCAACGCCTCAAACGTCAACTGCTCCAGGGCGAACCGACCGCCGTCGCGCCCTTCTTGCATCAGAACGCGCGTGCCCTCATTGACCGGCTCCTGGCGTACGGCGTGCGCACCGTGGTGTTGGATGAATGCCATCACCTGCTCGATTATTGGGCGGTAGTGCTGCGCTATTTCATCGCCCAAATCCCAGCGTGTGAGGTGATCGGCCTCACGGCGACGTTGCCCAGTCTGGAGGACGGCGCCGCCTACGAGAACTACACCGCCCTCCTCGGTGAGGTGGATTTTGAGGTGCCGACGCCGGCCGTGGTCAAGGAGGGCGACCTCGCGCCCTACCGCGACCTGGTGTACTTCGTGGAGCCGAGCGCCCGCGAGCGCGAGTACCTCAAGAACATCCAGAGCGCCTTCGAGAGCGCCATCGCCGAACTCACGCACAGCGCGGCCTTCCGCGCCTGGATCGTCAACGCGGTGTTGTCGCCCGAGGATAAGGACGGGCATCCCCTTTCCGGGGAGGAATTCTTGCGGCGGCGACCGCTCTTCGCCCTGGCGTGCCTGCGGTTCCTGCGACAGAGTGACTTCCCTTTGCCCGAAGACCTGCCGCTGCCTCGGGAATCCGAGGCGCCGTTGGCCCTCGCTGATTGGGCCGTGCTCCTGGAACGCTATGGGCTGGACGTCCTGGCGCTCAGTCCTGAGCCTCAGGATCACGCGCTGCTGCGCCGCCTGCGAAAAATACTGCAGCCCTTTGGCTTCACGCTCACCGAGCGCGGCCTGCGTCAGCAACGCTCGCCGGGGGATCTCATCCTCACCTTCTCCGAATCCAAAGACGAGGCGGTGGTGCAGATTCTCACCGCCGAGGCCGAAGCACTGGGGGCGCAGCTCCGCGCGGTGGTGGTGACCGATTTCGAGCGCTTGAGCAGCGGCGTGCATCGCGCCAAAGGGGTGCTGGATCAGGACGCCGGCAGCGCCCTGCGGGTGTTCCGCCATCTCGCCTTCGACCCTCACACCAACGTCCTCGCGCCGGTCCTGGTGACGGGGCGGCTCCTGTTGGTGGACGCCGTGCACGGCCCGGACATCGTCGCCGCGCTGCAGGCGCTTCTGGAGGACGAGGGACTTCGGGCGACGTGCCGCGCCGAGCCGACGGAGTTCGTCCGCGAATTGCAGGTCGTGGGGGAAGGCCCCGATTGGGATTCCCGCACCTACGTCCGGCTGATGACCCGCCTCTTCGAGCAGGGCCTCACGCGCTGTATCATCGGCACGCGCGGCATCTTCGGCGAGGGCTGGGACTCACTCACCCTCAACACCCTCGTGGACCTCACCAGCGTGACGACGAGCACGGCGGTGCAACAGCTGCGGGGACGCAGCATCCGCCTCGACCCGCAGTGGCCGCACAAGGTGGCGCACAACTGGGACGTGATTTGTGTCGCGCCGACCTACGAGAAAGGAGACCTGGATCTCGCGCGTTTCGTGCGGCGTCACGCGCAGTACTGGGGCGTCGTGCCCGAATCGCGGCTCCAGGCGGCGTTGAACGACGTGGGCGTGGCGCTCACCGGCGGCGCGGAGCGTGGGCGGATTGTGAAGGGCGTGGGACATGTGGATCCCGACCTCGCGTACCAGCTGGCGACTCGACCGCTCAAACAGATCACCTTTGCGTCCTTCACTCAGCGGATGCTGCGGCAGATTCCCCGCCGGGAACGGACCTACGCGCTGTGGGGCATTGGTGAGGAATACAGCAACTTCACCTATCGCGCCGCGCGCCTCGATACGCGCGATCTCAAAATCCGCACCGTGTTTACCGTGCAGAACACCCTCAAGCGCATGTTGCGGATGTTTGCGGGCTCGCTGGGAGGCGGGATGCTGGTCGTCGCGTGGATCTTCCTGCAGCTCGCCCTCGGCAGCGACGGTTCCGACGCCGCTTGCCTGGCGCCGCTGATCGCGCTCGTGCTGGGGACCCTGCTGGTCTTCGCCCTGAATGTGCGCTCGGCGTATCGTTTGGGGAAGGCGCTGCTGGTGGAACAGCCGCCCGACGACATCCTGCGGGACGTGGCGCAGGCGTTGCTCGCGGCGCTGAAGGACGCCGGCCTGGTGAGCCGTCACCTGCAGCCGGATTATGTGCGCGTGGTGGAACAGCCCGACGCCAGCTACGAGGTACTGCTGGACTACGCCTCGCCGGAGGATGCGGCCATGTTCATCGAAGCGTATCAGCAGCTCTTCGAGCCGGTAGTGGACCAGCGCTACCTCATCCTGCGGGACGACACGTCTCTGCCATCCCTGCCGTTGCGGGCGCTGTGGTCGCCGCTCCGGCGGCTATTTCACGACGCCGGGCTGTATACGGCGGCGTACCATCCCGTCCCCAAGGCGCTGGCGGCCCGGCGCGAGCTCGCCGAATCCCTGGCGCGGCATTGGCAGCGGTATGTGGGCGGGGGGAAGTTGATCTACACCCGCAGTGACGAGGGACGGCGGATTTTGTTGCAGGCGCGCGCCCAGAGGCGTCCCAAGGCGAAAGGGCTAGCCTTCGAGGTCTGGCGGTGAGGGAGAAGCGCTTCAGCGTGCGGCTGTGGCCTCTCGAATTCTGGCAGGAGTTACCGGCTTGCGTCGCGCGTTGCCTGGCTCCAATCGCTCTCAGTGTGGCCTGTCCTGCTTCGGCATGATGCTGAGCGAGCTCCAAATTTCCCCGCGCCAACGCAATTTCTGCAGGCCCCAGACTGGCGATGGCCCTGAATATCCTACAACGCGATGCCACCACACGCATCGGAGTACTCAGTCCTATCCTTCAACGCTGTTGACAATCCGGCGGGCTGGACTACAGTTTGGCTGGGGATAGATCCTGGCCTGAGAACGAACTGAAGTTCACGCCCCCTTCGCCACACAAGTGATTTTGAGGTTAGCTGATTCGCTTTTTCGCTTTCTCGCTTTTTCGCTTTTTCACTGATTCGCTGACTGCTGACTCGCTGATCTCTATTTTCTGAGGAGAACCCTACCATGACCCAATCTGCTGTGCTTTCACGCCGTGAAGTCCCCGAAAAGTACACCTGGAACGCCCCCAGCGTCTTCCCCTCCCGCGAGACCTGGGAGGCCGAATTCACCGCCGCGCTGGCAAGCGTCCCCGCCTTTGGCGCTTTCCAGGGCCGGCTCGCCGAAGGGCCCGCCGTGCTCCTCGAGGCCATGGCCGCCTTCGAGGAGCTGCTGCGTCGCGTGGGAAAGCTCTATCTCTACGCGATGATGGAACACGCGGTGGACATGAACGATCCCTGGGCCGCTGCCGCTGAAAGCCGCGCTCAAGGCCTGATGGGACACACGATGGCGACGACAGCGTTCCTCAACCCCGAACTGCTGGCCATCGGCGAAGCGACGCTGCAGAGCTGGCTGGAGCAGGAACCCCGTCTGGCGTTCATGGAGCACTACCTCCACGACCTGTTCCGACAGCAGGCGCACGTGCGTTCTACCGAGGTAGAAGCGCTGCTGGGCATGTTGCTGGATCCCTTCAGCGGCGCAGAGGCCACCGCCGGCATGTTGACCAACGCCGATTTCAAGTTCGAGCCGGCAATTGCCAGCGACGGCACGCAGCTTCCCGTGACCCAGGGGACGCTGGAGAAAATCCTCCACGGCCCGGACCGGGAGGCCCGTCGCACCGCCTGGGAACACAGCACCGACCTGCACCTGGCGTACAAAAACACGCTCGCCGCGTGCCTCGTCACCTCGCTGAAGCAAAGCGTCTTCACGATGCGCGCGCGCAACTACGAGTCCACCTTGCAGGCAGCGCTCTTTTCCCAAAACATCCCCGAGGCCGTCTTCCACAATCTCATCGAGACCTTCCGCAAGCATCTTCCCACGTGGCACCGCTACTGGGCGCTCCGCCGCAAAGCGCTCGGCGTGGAGACGTTACATCCCTACGACATCTGGGCGCCGCTGCAGAAGACCCGGCTGCCCTCCATCCCCTACGAACAGGCCGTGCAGTGGATTTGCGAGGGCCTCGCGCCGATGGGCCCAGAGTATGTGGAGACGGTGCGTCGCGGCTGCACCCAGGAACGCTGGGTGGACGTGCTCCCCAACCAGGGCAAGCGCGCCGGCGCCTTTTCCGCCGGCTGGCCCGGAACCTATCCCTTCATCATGATGAGCTACAATCACGACGTCTTCAGCCTGAGCACGCTGGCCCATGAATTGGGGCACTCTATGCACTCCTATCTCACCTGGAAAACGCAGCCCCTCATCTATTCGCAATATTCGATGTTTGTGGCAGAGGTGGCCTCCAACTTCCATCAGGCGCTCGTGCGGGATTATCTGCTGCGCACGCAGTCCGACCCCGCTTTCCAGATTGGGCTCATCGAGGAGGCGATGTCCAACTTCCACCGTTACTTCTTCATCATGCCCACCCTGGCGCGCTTCGAGCTGGAGACGCATCAGCGGGTGGAACGCGGCCAGGGGCTCACGGCCGATGACATGATCGCGCTGATGGCAGACCTCTTCGCCGAAGGCTACGGCGAAGAGATGCACGTGGACCGCGATCGGGTGGGCATCACCTGGGCGACGTTTGGGCATCTCTATGTGGACTATTACGTCTTTCAATACGCCACCGGCATCTCCGGCGCGTATGCCCTGTCGCGCCGCGTGCTGGAGGAGGGGACGCCCGCTGTCGAGCGGTACACGCAATTCCTCAAGAGCGGCAGCGCGCTTTATCCCCTCGACGCGCTGAAGCTGGCGGGAGTGGATCTCACTACGCCAGAAGCGGTCGAGGTCACCTTCGGCATTCTGGCGGAGATGGTGACGCGGTTGGAGCAGCTCCTGGGGTGATTCCGCAGCTCTAAAAAACACGGGGGACGCGCGGCCGATGAATGAGGCCGGCGTCCTCCGTGTTCCTGTGTGAAAATCATGACGACAGAACTGACACTACTCTCGTGGAACGTCAACGGCCTGCGAGCGGCCGTGCGCAAGGGATTCCTGACGTGGTTTCAACAGGCCGCGCCCGATGTGCTGTGCTTGCAGGAGACGCGCGTCGAAGAAGCCCTCTTGCCGGCCGAAATCGCCCGGCTGACGGACTATGACGCCTACTGGCACGCGGCGCAAGCGCGCAAAGGCTACAGCGGCACGGGCCTGCTCACCCGTCTACGCCCCCTGGAGGTGCAAACCGGCCTGGGCATCCCCGAATTCGACCAGGAGGGCCGCACACAGATCGCCCGCTACGCGACCTTCACGCTGCTCAACGGCTACTTTCCCAACGGACGGCGCGATCAACAGCGCGTGGACTTCAAGATGGCCTTCTACGAGGCCTTCCTGGAGCGCTGTGAGGCATTGCGCCGCGCGGGGCAGGCGGTGATTTTCTGTGGAGACGTCAACACCGCGCACCGTCCCATTGACCTCACCCATCCAGGCCCCAACCGCAACACGTCGGGCTTTCTGCCGGAGGAGCGCGCCTGGATGGATCGCTTCATTGAGGCGGGGTATGTGGACACTTTCCGCCATTTCCATCCCGACGCGGCGGAACAGTATACCTGGTGGTCGCAAGCGACCCGCGCCCGCGAGCGCAACGTCGGTTGGCGCATTGACTATTTCTTCGTCGCCGCCGAGGTCCTGCCGCGCGTGCGCGACGCCTTCATCCTGCCGGAAGTCATGGGCAGCGATCACTGCCCGGTGGGGATAGTGCTGGAGGTCTGAAGCGGCGCGTCCCCTTCATGCCCTGTGCCTGACCGGACCTCAGCCTTGAGCGACGGAGGGCCGCTTCCGCAACCGCTGCGTGAGGTGATACGCCGCCATCCCCGCGAGGTAGCCCAGCGCCATGTTGCTCAACACGGAGACGAGCACCGTCAGCGCCACAAAGAGGAGCTCCGCATTCCACGAGAGGGTCTTCGCCCCCTTGAGCAATTGCAATCCCACATAGCACAGCATCGCGCCGATGATGGCCTGCGGGAAGACGGAGAAGAGCTGCGCGATGGAAGGGGAGAGGAACAGTCCCAGCGCGATCTCGATGCTGCCCTCCAGCACGTTCGCGCCGCCCGTCCGCGCGCCGAAAGCGTACTGGCCCGCGAGTCCCCCCGCTCCATGGCAGAGCGGGAAACCGCCGAAAAAGGGGACGATCACGTTGATGAGGCCGTGATTCAACGCCAGTCTGCGTTCCGCCACCGGATGTTCCGGCCAATAGGTCTTGATGAGGGCCGCCGTAGCGATCACCGCGTTGGCTGCCGTGAGGGGAATCTGCGCCAGCCCCGCCTGTAAGAACGCCTGCCACATCTCGGCGAGGGTGAAGGACGTGAGCGGCGGCAGCTGCAGTCGCGGTGGCGCGAGACCGCGCAGCTCGCCCCGGAAAAACGCGATACCCAGTCCCAACGCCATCAACACCAGGCCAGCCGGTGCGAAGCGATTGTCACGCAGCAGCAGGATCAACGCCAGCGCGACGACGCTCCACAGCCATCCTGTCGCCATCATGCGGAACGCCTGCACGAGCAGCAGCGCCGCCAGCGAGAACTGAATCCCACGGACGATGCACGGCGGGGTGTACCGGGCGATCCAGTCCACCACCCCCGTCGCGGCGAAAAGCAGCCACACCAGCCCCATCGTGAAACCCGCCGCATAGATCATCGAAGGCGGCCACGCCTGCGCAATCGCCACCGCTGCGATGGCCTTCATCGGCTCGATAGGCAACGGCAGATGATAGACCAGTCCGGTCACGAGGTTCGCCAGTCCCATCAGCACCAGGAACCCGGCAGGATTCATCCCGCAGACCGCAATGTAGCCCACGGAGAGGGGGAAGAGCGTGCCAAAATCCCCCATCGCGCCGCTCAATTCGCGCAGGCTGAACTCGAAGGATTTGATTTTCATGCCCGGCCTCCACGCTGGCTCATAACTGGATGCTGGATACTGGATACTGGATACTGGATGCTGGATACTGGATACTGGATACTGGTCGCCATAGTGTAATACGATTCAGGGAGTCGGCAAAACTCCTGGCTTCATCTCTGAACTTGACATAAGCAGAAGTCGGCAAGCCGTGAGTAAAGAGCCGTCTCGGTCTTGACCACACGTCTCCCATGCGCGCGCTGTTTTCGTCCTCGCTGGCGCCCGCTGAGGCGTAGGAGTTGCCATGTTCCTGCGGGACATCACTGATGACAAAAATGTGAGTTGTGAGCTATGAGTCGTGATCGAAGGTCATGGCGACTCTCTTCTCACGGCTCACTGATCTCTATTTTCTGTGAAGATGCTCCAATTCGGGGGAAAGAATAGGTAATGATCTACAAAACCCAAGTCGCCCCTTGACAATTCGGGGGAAGTGAAGTATAGTATTTTTATCCCCCCCCACCTGGGGGGGGATAAATCAATAAGGAGAAGGAGATGGACACACACGACCCTGCCGCTCACCTGCATCATGGCGCACACCATGAAGAGGCCCTGCGTCAGCTCAAGACGACGGAGGGACACTTGCGCGGCATTCAACGGATGCTGGAAGAGAACGCCTACTGCATAGACGTCATCCGTCAGATTCAGGCGGTGCAGGCAGCGTTGAACAAGATCAGCGTGCAGATTCTTGAGGAGCACCTCAACTCGTGCGTCATCACTGCCGTGCGCGGCGAGGATCCCCAAGAACGCGAGCGGGTGCTCAAAGAAATCAGCGATGTATTTGAAGCAGCAACCAAGGTGTGAGATTTCTCGAAGGTATTGAATCACGCAATCCGCAATCAATCTGTAATCAAATGGAGGCAGCAGGAATGGACAAGAAAGCACGTTATTTATTGGCAGCGATTCGCATCGGCTTGGGATGGATTTTTTTCTGGGCTTTTCTGGATAAACTTTTTGGTCTGGGACGCTCGACCGCTCCAAAGGACGCCTGGCTGGCCGGCGGGTCGCCGACGGCGGGTTTTCTGGGATTCGCGACGCAGGGCCCATTGGCAGAGCTATACAAAAGCATAGCCGGGAACCCCATCGTGGATACGCTGTTCATGATAGGACTGTTGGGGCTGGGAGTGGCGCTCCTGTTGGGCATCGGCCTCAAGATCGCCGGCGCCGCCGGGCCGCTCATGATGCTGTTGATGTGGTCGGCGCAATTGCCGCCCGCCACGAACCCGCTCATTGACAATCACATTATCTTCGCGCTGCTGCTGATGCTGTTCCCGGCGGTCAAGGCCGGACACACCCTGGGGTTGGGCGCCTGGTGGGCCGAGAAAACCCGCACCGCGCCGATTTTGCAGTAAGAGTAAGGGGTAAAGGGGAAAAGGTAATGGGGTCAAGAGGTGATATGTCGCCTCAGCACTCATTACCCATCACCCATCATCACCCATCACCCATTACCCATTACCCATCTATGGAGGAAAAAACATGACGACCGTAACCTATACCGTACCCAATATCTCTTGTGGGCATTGTGTCCGCACTATTCAGAATGAGGTGGCGGAACTTGAGGGCGTTCGCGCGGTGAAGGCCGACCTCGGCACCAAGTCGGTCGAAATCACCTTCGACGCCCCGGCGACGGAAGAGGCGATCAAGGCCCTGCTGGCAGAGATCAACTATCCGGTAGCGTGACAGGGTAATGGATGATAGGGTAAACTCCCTCATCACCCATTACCCATTACCCATCACCCATTACCCATCACCCATCTTGAAAGTCATATGTCCGAATCCAAGCACTTAACCCTTCCCGTCACCGGCATGACGTGCGCGAACTGCGTGGCGACCATCGAACGCAGCTTGAAGCGGCAGCCGGGCGTGCAGGACGCCGTGGTGAACCTCTCGTCGGAGCGCGCGACAGTGATCTTCGACCCGACGCTGGTGGATCTCTCCACCCTCACCGCACGCATCGAGCGCGCCGGCTACGGCATCGCTACCGGCGAGGCCGAGCTCAGCATCAAGCGGCTCGCCGACGCTAACGACGCCCGGCGGCTCGAAAAGGCCCTGCTCCAGCTCGAGGGCGTGTTGGAAGCGCAGGTCTCGTTGGCGACAGAAAAGGCCCGCGTGCGCTACGTGCCCACCCTCGTCAGCCAGGCGGAGCTCCGCAAGGCCGTGGCGCAGGCCGGCTTCGAGGCGTTGGAGCTCGGCGGCGAGGCCGAGGACGCCGAAGCCAAAGCCCGCGCTGACGAAATCGCCCGTCAGAAGCGGATGCTCATCATCGGCCTGATCTTTACGGTGCCGCTGTTCGTCTTCTCGATGGCGCGCGACCTGGGCCTGCTCGGCATGTGGGCGCACGCCGGCTGGGTCCATTGGGTGATGCTGGCATTCGCCACGCCGGTGCAATTCTACGTCGGCGCGCAGTACTACGTCGGCGCGTACAAAGCGCTGCGCAATCGCTCCGCCAACATGGACGTCCTCATCGCACTCGGCACGACGGCAGCCTATCTCTATTCATTGCCCATCGTCTTCGGCTGGCTGGAGGGACACGTCTACCTGGAAACTTCCGCCGTCATCATCACCCTGGTGCGCCTGGGCAAGCTCCTGGAGGCCCGCGCCAAAGGGGGCGCCTCCGAGGCGATCAAGAAGCTGCTGGGATTGCGGCCCAAAACGGCGCAGGTGTTGCGCGACGGGATCGAGATGGAAGTGCCGGTAGATGATGTGCGGGTGGGGGATGTGGTGCTCGTGCGCCCCGGCGAAAAAATCCCCGTGGACGGCGTCGTCATCGAGGGACGCTCGGCGGTAGATGAATCCATGCTCACCGGCGAATCGTTGCCGGTGGAGAAAGGGCCGGGCGACCCCGTTATCGGCGCCACGCTGAACAAGCTGGGCCTGCTCAAGTTTGAGGCGACGAAGGTGGGACGCGAGACGGCGCTGGCGCAGATCGTCCGCCTGGTGGAAGAGGCTCAGGGCAGCAAGGCGCCCATCCAGCGGCTGGCTGACCAGATTTCAGCGGTGTTTGTGCCCCTCGTCATCGCCATCGCCGCGCTCACCTTCCTGGGCTGGTTCTTCTTCGGCCCGCCGCTGCCGGCGAATGCCGACACCAGCGCCTTCACCCGCGCGCTCATCAACATGGTGGCGGTGCTCGTCATCGCCTGCCCTTGCGCCATGGGCCTGGCGACGCCGACGGCAGTGATGGTGGGGACAGGCCGGGGCGCGGAATTGGGCGTCCTGCTCAAAAACGGCGAGGCGCTGGAACGCGCCGGCCACATCTCCGTGATCGTGTTGGACAAGACCGGCACGCTCACCAAAGGCCAGCCGGCAGTGACGGATGTGGTCATGAGTAACGGGTTAGAGGCCATGGGTGATGCGTCCCCCATGCCCCATCCCCCCTTACCCCTTACCCAAACCGAACTCCTGCGCCTCGCCGCCTCCGTCGAGAAAGGCTCCGAGCATCCCCTGGGAGAGGCCATCTGGGCCGAAGCGACGACGCGCGGGCTGACCCTGGCAGCGCCGACGGGCTTTCGGGCCGAGGCCGGGCGCGGCGTCAGCGCGGAAGTCGAAGGCCACAGCGTCGCGGTGGGCAATGTGCGCATGATGGAAGAACGCAGCTACCCGCTCAACGGACTCCTCTCAGAGGTAGAGCGCCTGCAAGCAGAGGCGAAAACCGCCATGCTGGTCGCTGTGGATGGCGCAGTGCGCGGCGTCATCGCCGTGGCAGACACCCTGAAGGACGGTTCCGTTGAGGCCATCGCCGATCTGCGACGCCTGGGGCTGGAAGTGATCATGCTCACCGGTGACAATCGTCAGACCGCCGAGGCCATCGCGAAGCAGGCGGGCATCGAGCGTGTGCTGGCGGAGGTGCTGCCCGAAGGCAAAGCCGCCGCCATCAAGCAGCTGCAGACGCCGGCCGAAGGCGCCAAAGCCGCCCCCGTCGTGGCGATGGTAGGCGACGGCGTCAACGACGCCCCGGCGCTCGCGCAAGCCGATGTGGGCATCGCCATCGGGACGGGAACGGACGTCGCCATTGCCGCTGCGCCGATCACCCTCATGTCCGGCGACCTGCGCGGCGTGGTGCGGGCGATCGCGCTCTCGCGCAAAACCCTGCGCACCATCAAGCAGAACCTGTTCTGGGCCTTCTTCTACAACGTCATCCTGATCCCGACGGCGGCGCTGGGCCTGCTCAACCCCATGCTCGCGGCGGGCGCGATGTCGTTCAGCAGCGTGTTTGTGGTCACCAATAGCCTGCGGCTGAAACGGGCGTCCCTCGAATAGCAGACGCCGGCCGTTTACCCATCGTATCGAGAGGTCACTCGCGTGCGTCCGTCGGTCATTCCAGTCCTCAAAGCCTTGCTTGCCGCAGCGCTCTTCGGCATCAGTGCGCCGCTGTCGAAGGCGCTGCTGGGTGAAGTCGCCCCGATCCCGCTGGCCGGCCTGCTTTACCTGGGCAGCGGGCTGACCGCTGCCGTCCTGTTGGCCTTTCAGCAGCGCACAGCGCCAGCAGGGGAGGCGCGCTTGCAGCGCAGCGACCTCCCCTGGCTGGCAGGGGCCGTGTCGGCAGGCGGGATTGCGGCGCCAATCCTTTTGATGTTCAGCCTGCGCAGCACTCCCGCCGCCACCGCCGCGCTGCTCCTCAATTTCGAGAGCGTCGCCACCACACTCATTGCCGGGTTGATCTTCCACGAAGCCGTCGGACGGAGGACAGGGTGGGCGGTAGGGCTGATCACGCTGGCCAGCATTCTCCTATCGTGGGAAAATAACGGGCAGTGGGGCCTGGCGCCGGGCGCGCTGGGGATTCTGGCCGCCTGCACGTTGTGGGGACTGGATAACAACTTCACGCGGAACATTTCGGCCCGCAATCCCCTGGTCATCGTGGCCTGGAAAGGGCTGGGCGCGGGGACGTTTTCCGTGATCCTGGCGCTGGTGACGGGACAAGCGTTCCCCGCTCCGGCGGTCATGCTGCGCGCGTTGCTGCTGGGCGGGGTCAGCTATGGCCTGAGCATTATGCTCTTCATCCTCGCTCTCCGCGACCTGGGGGCGGCGCGCACCAGCGCGCTTTTCAGCAGCGCCCCCTTCATCGGCATGATACTGGCCTTTGTCCTGTTTCGCGACCCTCTCGCCCCGGCGTTCCTGCTGGCCCTGCCGGTCATGCTCGGCGGCGCCCTGTTGCTCATCGGGGAAGGCCATCAGCACGAACACTACCATCCGCGCCTGGTACACGAGCACCGTCATCGGCACGACGACGGACATCATACCCACGTCCATGCCGCCGGCGAAATTCCCGCGCACGGCTGGCATTCACATCCTCACATCCACGAACCCCAGACCCACACGCATCCTCACACGCCGGATCTTCACCATCAGCACCGGCACGAGGTCCCCTAGCGGCGCCGCCTACAGCGGTTGGGCGCGGGACCCCGCCCCAAGCGCAATTGCCAATCCTGCACAAAGGAGTATAAAGTCTGGCTGGGGATTCTATCCCCTGCCTGACACGAGCTCTCGCGCTGAAGCGGGGTGGGTGAGAAGCTCGCTGCAGCGAACCTGACGTCGCAGTCCCGGCATTCATTCCAGGGCGGGCGGCCTGAAGGCCGCGGGACCTTTGTCACGCAAGTGATTTTGTATTCGCCGATTTTGAAGAGATATTGGACGCAGACGAACGCAGATTCCGCAGATTTTGAAAACATCTGTTGAAGTCAACTGAAGTTTGCGTCCCAATGCCGGTTGGAACGTGCGAACGTATTCTATTCGCTGACTCGCCTATTTTCAGAGAGCGGCCTGAAGTTCACGGCACCTATGCCAAGCAAGTGATTTTGATATTTTCTGATTTGCTGATTTTTTTATTTTCATAGGAGACCATCATGTCCACAGAAGAGCATCTGCACACCTTAGCCATTCACGCCGGGGAGGATGAGGGCCTGCCCGATGTCGCCGCGCCGCTGCACATGGCGAGCACGTTCCGCTACGCCAGCGCCGCCGAAGCCGCGCACGCCTTCGAGACCGAGGAGCGCCCCATCTACACGCGCTGGGGCAATCCCACTCTCGCCATGCTGGAAGCCAAAGTCGCAGCGCTGGAAGGCGGAGAGGCGGCGCTCGCTACCGCCTCCGGGATGGCCGCCGTCAGCACGGCGCTGCTCACCGCGCTGCAGGCGGGCGATCACGTCGTCGCCACCACGGGGCTGTACAGCGGGACTTACAGCCTGCTCACCCGCGACCTGCCCCGCTTCGGCGTCGAGACCACGCTCGCCGAAGCCACCGATCCCGACGCTTTCGTCGCCGCGCTGCGTCCCAATACCCGCGCCATCTACCTGGAATCGCCCGGCAACCCCACCCTCGCGCTCAACGACGTGGCCGCCATCACCGCCCTGGCGCGGCAAAGGGGCCTCCTCACCTTCATAGACAACACCTTCGCTACGCCCTTCAATCAGCGCCCGCTGGAGCTGGGCGTGGATGTGGTGGTGCATTCGGCGACCAAGTTCTTCTGCGGGCACGGCGACGCGATTGGCGGCGTGATCGTGGCCTCGCAGGACTTCATCACACGAGCGCTCAAGGGGCCGCTGCGCACCTTCGGCGGCTGTATGAGCCCCTTCAACGCCTGGCTCATCGCCCGCGGCATCCACACCTTCCCGCTGCGGATGGCGCGCCACAACGCCAATGCCCTCCGCGTCGCCGAATGGCTGGCCGAACAGCCCGGCATCACCGGGCTGCGCTATCCGTGGCACCCGGCGCACCCTCAATACGCGCTCGCCCGCGCGCAGATGCCGGGCGGCGGCGGGGGCGTGGTCGTCTTCGAGGTAGAAGGGGGCGAGCAAGCCGGCGCGCGCCTGCTCGATGCGGTGCGGCTGTGTACGCGAACCGTGAGCCTGGGTGACACGCGCACGCTCATCACGCACGCGGCAAGCACTACCCATCGCAGCGTCCCCAAGGCGGCGCGGCTCGCCTCCGGGCTGAGCGATGGCCTGGTGCGGCTGGCGGTGGGGCTCGAGGCGGTGGAGGATATTTTGGCGGATCTGGAGCAGGCGTTGCGTCACGCCACCGGTTGAAGCCGTCGGCGTCGCACGCCGGAATCGCGGCGATCCACATCCGCCCCTACAGTCCGCTCCTACGACACACGCAAACCTGACAGGTCTTTCGAGACCTGTCAGGTTTTTATTCTTTGTTGACTTCCCCGCCGCTTGTGTAACAATAGAAATTATACCGATTTGCCTGGCCTGACGATGAATCGTCAGGCTACCACCCGAAGCCTGCTCAAGCAGGCTCTTGCAGAGTCGGCTTGAGCCGACTTTGCATAGCAGCCAGCGAATTCATTCGCTGGTGAGCCGCCGCAATGTAATCGGTATAAACTCTAATAATTTGTAGGACAGATTGCCAACCCGTCCTACATACACCCAGGAGTCTCTCATGTCCGAACCGCTGGAACTGCGTCTGACCGTCGCCCCGAAGGGCAAGAAATACGAGGTGCGTCTCTATTGCCGCGAGCTCGGCATTGACGCCGGCCCCTATCCCCTGCGCCTGCCGCTGGATGACAAAATCCTGGAGGAGCTGCGCTGGTATCTGGAGCAGTACCCGCGCTGGCCCGTCGGGCCGGACGTGGAGCGCGCCGAACGCATCAAGGCGCAGCTGGCGGGCTGGGGACATGCGCTGTTTGACGCGCTGATCCCCGCCAGAGGGGACGCGCGGCGTGTGTGGACGCAGTTCCGCCTGACCGAGCCCGGCCGCCCGCGCCTGCTGACGCTGGATTGCACGGAGCCGGGGGTGCTGCGCCTGCCCTGGGAGCTCCTCGCGGATGAGGAGGGCCATCTCTTCGCGTTGGGGATCGGTTTCCGGCGGCGGCTGCACAAGGCGCAGGCCGCGGCGACCCGCGACTTCGCCCTGCCCGCGCGCGTGCTGATGGTCGTCGCCCGCCCCGAAGATGAGGGCGTCGCCTTCATTGACCCGCGCGCGAGCAGCCAGGCGCTCCTCGCGGCGCTGGAGCCGCTGGGCGATGCAGCGGTGGTGGAGTTCCTGCCGGTGGGGACGCTCGCCGCGCTGGATGAGCGGCTTAACGACCGGCGCGCCCCACCCGTCCACGTTGTCCACTTCGACGGGCACGGCGTTTACGACCGGCGCAAGGGCCTGGGCTACCTGAGCTTCGAGGACGCCCAGGGCTGCACCGATTTCGTGGACGCCGAAAAGCTCGGCGCGCTGCTGGCTCGCTCCGGCATCCCGCTGATGGTGCTGGATGCCTGCCAATCGGCCCACGCCGACGCCGACAACCCCTTCACCAGCGTCGCGCCCCGGCTCATCCAGGCCGGGATTGGGAGCGTCGTGGCGATGCAGTACAGTGTGTTGGTGCCGACGAGCAAGCGCTTCTTCGCCGCGTTCTACACCGCGCTCACGGAGGGCGAGACCATCGGCCAGGCGATGGACGCGGGCCGCCGCGCCCTGCTGCGCGACGAGTTCCGCTTCATGCTCCACCACCCCGACGGCTCCGACCGCCCCATCGCCCTGCGCGACTGGTTCCTCCCCGCGCTGTACCAGCAGGCGGCGGATCCGGCCCCATTCAAAATCGAAAAATCGGCAAATCAGCAAATCGGCGAAAAGGCGAGGGAGCGAGAAGGCGAAAAGGCGAGGGAGCGAGAAGGCGAAAAGGCGGGGGAGCGCGCGTTGGAAAAGGCGCGGCGCGCGCTCGCCATTCTGGAGGAGCAAGCCGCCGGTTACGGCGCGCTGGAACGTCCCGTTTATCTCCAGCTCCAGCTTGAGGAACAGCGCAAAGAGGTCGCCGCGCTGGAACAGCAAGTACAGGCCGCTCCCCCTCCCCCCATTACCCCCTCACCCCATCACCTTCTTCTGGGCGATTTCCCCCGCGCGCGCTACGGCTTCATCGGCCGCGCCCGCGAGCTCTGGCGGCTGGAGCGGCTGTTCGCGCAGCGGCGCATCGTCGTGCTCCACGCCTTTGGCGGGCAGGGCAAGACCGCGCTGGCAAGCGAGGCCGCCGATTGGCTCACGCGGACGGGGCGCTTTGCCCGCGCCGTCTTCCTCTCCTTCGAGCAGGGCGGCGCGGCGGATTGGGCGCTCACACAGCTGGGCCGCCTGCTGCTGGGCAACGACTTCTCCTCGCTGGCCGAAGCCGACCGCCTCCCCGCGCTCCAACGCGCACTGGCCGCCGCCCCCACACTCCTGATCTGGGACAACTTCGAGAGCGTCCTCCCCGGCGCCCACGCCGCCCTCCCGCCGCAAGACCTGGACGCGCTGCTGTCCCTGGGCGCCGCCCTGGTTTCTTCGACTAACGACTATCCGACTAAGGACTCTCCGACTACCCGACTTCTTATCACCACCCGCGACCCCGACCTGCCGCACGATGCCTTCCGCCCCGGCGCGACGACCGCGCTCCTGCCGCTAGAGGGGCTGACGAAGTGGGAGGCGTTGGACCTGGCGGGCGCGGTGCTCGATGCGCAGAACGCGCCCCGCCCGCCCCGGCTCGACCTGGAACGGCTGCTCGACTTCCTCGGCGGGCACCCCCTCTCCATCCAGCTCGTCACGCCGCACCTGCGCGAGTACCCCGACGTGCAGACCGTGATTGAGCGCTTCGAGACGCTCTACCCCGGCTTCACGCGAGGGGAAGCCAAAGCGCGCGACGAAAGCCTGGAGGTGAGCCTGCGCTTCTCGCTCGACCGGCTGAGCGCGGAGGCGCGGGCGCGCGTGGCGGCGCTGGGCGTTTTCGAGGGCGGGGCGTTGGAGTTCGTGATTCTGATGGTGACGGGCCTCAAGCCCTCCGAGTGGCTGCCCGCCCGCGCCGAGCTCGTCCGCGCCGGGCTGGCGACCGTGGAGATGGAATCGCCGTTCAGCATCAATACCGCCGAGGGCAAGTTTAGCGGCCACTTCCTGCGCTTCCACCCGACGCTGACGCCCGCGCTGCGCCGCCGCTTAGACGCAGCCGCCCTCCCCGCGCTGGAGACCGCGTACTGGCAGGCGTATTATCAGCTCGCCAGGTATCTCTACTTCAACGATAGCAAAGACCCCACCCCCACGCGCGCCGTGGCGCAGCGCGAGCTGCCCAACCTGCGGCGCGGCGTCGCGCTGGCGCTCGCCGCCGCAGACGGCGGGACCGGCGACTTCGCCGCGGCGGTGGAGTTCGCCGAGTGCGTGCAGATATTCCTGAACAACTTTGGCCGCTGGCGCGAGCGCGCGGCGATGATGGAGGCGGTGGAAAAAGTGAGCCGTGAGCAGAACGCAGTGAGCAGTGGACCGCTCACGAAGGCCGAGTGGATGCTCCAGAGCCGCCAGGGGGAGATGCTGCTGGATGCGGGCCGCGCCCGCGACGCCGAGACGCTCTTCCGCGCCCTCCTCGCCCGAATTGAACAAACGGACTACGCAATACGCAATACGGATTACGTTTATACCGGAGACTCCATCGAGTTCGGTTACGACCTCGCGCTTACCCTGGGCCGCCTGGGCCGCAGCCTGCGCGACCAGGGCCGCCCCCGCGAGGCGGAAGCCGAGTACCGCCGCAAACAAGCGGTGTTGGAGCAACTCCTGGGCGGCCGCGCCCTCCCGACTACCGGACTAACGACTAAGGACTCGGTGGATGCTAACCAGTGGCGCCAGATGGGTGTTACCCACACCGACCTCGCGGATGTGCTGATGCTCCAGGGCCGCTACGCCGAGGCGCGGGCGCAGTACGAGGCCGCGTTGAAGATTGCCCAGGCGACGGACGACGAGCGGCAGCAAGGCGTGGTCTCAGGCCAGTTGGGGACGCTGGCGCTGCAAGAGGGCGACTTCGCGGAGGCGGAGCGGCAGCATCGCGCCGCGCTCGCGCGCTTCCACGCCCTGGGCGAAACGCGCACCGAGGCGATTGTCTGGCACCAGTTGGGAATGGCGTATCAAACCGCGGCAGAACGCGGGGCGGGGCAGGGAGTAGGAAGTAAGGGAGTAGGAAGTAAAGAAAGCCTGTTGCAGCAGGCGGAGGAGGCGTACCGGCAGAGTTTGCAGCTGGAGGAAGCGCTCGGCAACCAGGCCGGGGCCGCGCGGACCGCCAATCAGCTGGCGATTGTGGCGCAACTGGCCGGCCGCCCCGCCGACGCCGCCCGCTGGTATCGCCGGGCGCTGCGCGATTTCCAGGCCACCGGGCAAATGCGAGAATTAGCGGTAGTTGCCAACAACCTCGCCAGCCTGCTGCTGGCCGCCGCGCGGGGCGAGGTCGGCTCGCCGCCCCCGGCGGGCCTCGCGGAGGGCGGCGACCTGCTCGCCGAGGCCGAGTCGCTGGCGCGGCAGGCGTTGCAAATCCGCGAAGCCATCAACGACCCTTCGACGGAGATTTGGAAGACTTACATCATCCTCGCGGGCATCGCCGCAGCGCGCGGCGACCCGGCCGCCGTGCGCGACTGGCGGCGCAAGGAACGCGCCGCCTACGTCGCCTTCCCGGGGCATTGGGCTAACCTCTCGCGGCAGTGGGGGCAGGTCGTGCAGGCGGTAGCGCAAGCGTCCCGCTTGCGTGCCATCCCGGCAGACCTGGACGCTGCGTTACAACGCAAGGCGGAACACGGTTGGACCGCCGTTGTCGCCGCCCTCCGCGACCTGCTCGCGGGCGCGCGCGACGCCGACGCCCTCGCCGATAAACACAACCTGGACCGCGAAGATTACCTCATCGTGTGCAAGACACTAGAGGCGCTGGCGGGCGGGGCCGTCCACGAATCGGCCACGAATGCACGAATGGGCGGCGCAGCGCCGGAGGCCGCCCCCGATCAAGAGGCGCAGGCCCGCGCGCTGATGGCAGCGTTGCAGGCGTGGGTGGAAACCCCGGCGGGCCAATCCGCGCTGCGGGAGCTCCAAGCGCAGGGGTTAGGCGAAGAGGCGCTCGTCATGGGGCTGTTGCAGCGCTTCATCGCGGCTCAGGCGGGCGGCGCGTCGCCACCGCGCGGGGGCAAGAGCAACAAATGACCGGCGACCGATGACGTTTTACGTTTTACGTTTTACGTTTTACGTTTGACGTTTCACGTTTCACGCATCACGTTTCACGCCTCACCCCTCATACACCCGAGGCACCCGCGCATTGATCTGGCACGTCACCTCGTAGGTGATCGTCCCCAGCCGCTCCGCCCACTCGCAGGCGGTGATCTCCTCGTCGCCGCTGCGCCCGATGAGCACGACCTCGTCGCCCACGCGCGCTTCCGTCTCCGGCCCCAGGTTGACCATGCTCTGATCCATGCAGACGCGCCCGACGATGGGATAACTGCGTCCGCCGATCAACACGCGCCCCCGGTTGGAGAAAAGCCGATTGAAGCCATCGGCGTAGCCCGCCGGAATCGTGGCAATCCACGTGCGTTCCGGCGCGACCCACGTCCGCCCGTAGCCGATGCTCGTCCCCGCCTCCACTTGCTTGAGGAAGGAGATCCGCGTGAGGAAACTCAGCCCCGGCTTGAGCGGGATCGTGCGCGGCGTTTCCGCATCGGGATAGAAGCCGTAGATCATGATGCCGGGGCGCACCATGTCGAACCAGCCGTCGGGATGAGCCAGCACGGCGCCGGAGTTAGCGCAGTGGACGAGCGCCACCCGTCGCCCGAGCGCGGCGTGAATCGCGTCCACGGTCGTGCGGAAGCGGACGATCTGTTCGCGGGTGTAGGCCGGATCGGCGATGTCGCTCACCGGCAGGTGCGTGAACACGCCCTCCAGCCGCAGGTGCGGACACGCGCGCTCGAGGTGCGCCGCCAGCGCGGGGGCCTCCTCCGGCGCGACGCCAATCCGTCCCATGCCGGTGTCCACCTTGAGATGCACCGTCGCCGTGCGCCGCAGCGCGCGACACACGCTTTCCAGCGCGTCGGCGTTGGCGCGGTCGCACACCGTCAGCGTGAGGTCATTTTCCACCGCCGCTGCCATCTCTTCGGGGAAAGCATGGCTCAGTTTGAGGATGGGCAACCGGATGCCGGCAGCGCGCAGTTGCAGTCCCTCCGGCACGGTAGCGACGCCCAACCACTCGACACCGATCTGCTCGGCCATGCGGGAGACTTCCACCGCGCCGTGGCCGTAGCCGTTGGCCTTCACCGCGATGAGAATCTTCCGTTCCGGCCCCACCGCCTGGCGGATGCCTTCAAGGTTGAAGCGAATGTTCTGCAGGTGAATGCGAGCATGGGTTTGATAGAGCATGTGTCTGCTAGTCCTTGTGTAGAAATGGGTGATGGGTGATGGATGCTCGTTACCCCTTACCTATCACCACCTTCTGCACATAAGGCGACGTGCTCGCGGCAAGGAGCGCGCCGTAGCCAGGGGTGAACGCAATTTCCGCGCCGAGGGTCACGGGGCGCAGCGCGTCTTCCACGTCGAGGATGAGATGATCGCTGCTGCCCCCCAAGACGATGACACCCGGATCCTCCGGTTCGAGGTTGTCCACGACGACGTCCTGCCGGCCCAGGTTACAGATGGCGCGCCAACGCACGCCGCGATCCACGAACTCCGGCGTCCCGCCGAAGGCGTCCTGTCCGCGCTCGCCGATGGGGACGGAGGGCTTGCGCTCCAGCTCCACCACCTCGCCCACCACGCGGAAGGTGTCCTGCCGGGCGCCGGGCCAGGGCGAGCGGTCAATCACGCTGCGGCCCAGCAGCATCGTCTCGCCGATGCGCAGCATGTTGATCTCCGGCGGCATTCCGCCGGCGGCAAGCAACGGCAGATTCGCGCTGTTCCCGCCGCAGAGGACGGGCAGCTCCAGACCGGTCGCCGCGCGGCAGGCATCGCGGAGGTCCCGCAACTGCTGCATCTTCTCCGCGGTGGGAATGACGCCGCCGTAACAGGCGAGGTTGCAGCCCAGGCCGATGATCTCGAGGGCAGGCAGCGTCGCCGCCTCGCGGAGCGCGTCCACGGCGCGATCGGGCCAGATGCCCTCGCGCAGATCGCCGAGATCCACCATGAAGATGACCTGATGCCGGATGCCGTAGAAAGCCGCGGCCTGCGAGAGCAAGCGCAGCGTGGCGACGGACGAGTTGAGGGAGACATCGCTCCAACGCACCACATCGGCGGCCTGACCCGGCGCGGGGATGCGGAGCAGCATCAGCGGCAGCGTCACGCCCATGCGCCGCAGCGCCTGCAGGTTCTCGAGGCGCGAGTCAGCGAGCAAATCCGCGCCCGCCTCCACGAGCGTCTGCGCCACCGCCGGATGCGCGCAGGTCACCTTGGTCACGGCGGCCACGCGGATGCCGTGGCGATGGCACAGGCCCAGAATCGCGCGCGCGTTTTCCGCGATGCGCTGCGGATAGATTTCCAGTCGGGGAGTGAAATTGGGCATGGGGCCTCCAAGAGGGATAGGATGAGCGCACGGGGCGCACTCAATCTATATGCGCCATCATGTTCTATCATTCATTATTGTGGGTATCATACGGCGGCCTGGCTTCGGCCACGCTGGCTGCGGCTTGCCCGTAGCGCGCCCCAGGTCCCTCAACCATCGGGAGCGGCGTGTAGGGTTCGATGTTCTCCAAGGCAGCGGCTTCTTCACGCCGGGCGTGATACAAATCCCACCGCAGTTGCAGATTCAACCAGAAATCGGCAGAGGTGCCAAAAAATCTGGCAAGGCGCAAGGCCGTGCCCGGCGTGATGCCGCGCCGCCCATTGACGATCTCATTGATGCGCTGATACGGCACGGACAGCGCGGTCGCCAGCTCGCGCTGCGTCAAATTAAGCGGCGTTAGAAATTCCTCCAGCAATATCTCGCCGGGATGGGTGGGCATGCGATCAGTTGGCACTCGCACCATGGCCATACTCCTTCCTGCATGAATCAGTGATAGTCCACAATTTCCACTTCATCCGGCTCTGCTTCACGCCACACGAAACAGATCCGGTATTGATCATTAATGCGGACACTATATTGCCCCTTTCGTGATCCGCTGAGCACTTCCAGGCGATTCCCCGGCGGGATTTGCAGCTCGTCCAGCGAAGTCACAGAATCCAACTGATCCAATTTACGCACCGCAACTTTCCATAAATGGGTCGGACATACCTGCCGCGCTGCCTGGGTATTGCGGCCGTTGAAAATATCTTCAGTGCCCATGTTTTTGAATGTGCGGATCATATTCACATGATAGCACGGAATTCATGCTACGGCAAGCGCCATCACAGAGATGCGCTGCGGGTAGATTTCCAGTCGGGGAGTGAAATTGGGCATGGGGCCTCCAAGAGGGATAGGATGAGTCCACGGGGCGCACTCAATCTATGCGCGTCCTCGAGTCCTGTCATTCATTCCCAAGAGAAGGCTCTTATCTGAGCCGGGGTGCACGCAGCTGGCTGACGGGGCGCCTGCCGCTCTCGGCCAACTCCTCCGCTACCCAGCGGCGGAAGGTCTCTTTCACCTCCAGGGGGTGCGCCTGAGCAAGGGTGCCGAGCGCGGAGAAGCGATAATCGCGGTCGAGCAAAATCTGCGCTTCGGGACGCGGCAGGAGGTATTTGCCCGGCCCGGTGCAGACGCGCCGCAGAATCACGTCCCCACCCTCGACGCGGGTGAGCGCGCCGCCCGTGCCGATGACCCATTTGACTGCGGTGAGGTCCTTCCCCTTGACGATTTGCTTCTTGCCGGTCGGCATGTAGAGGTCGCTCACGACGCCGGCATGTCGCCGGACGCCAGTCTCGACCGCCTGCGTACAGAGCCAGCGGGTGAGCTCTTTAGCGCGCTCGGTGGTGGGGATGGCCTCCAGGTCAGCCAGGCGCGCTTCCCATTCCGGGTCGTGCTGCAGTTCCACGATATTGCGCGCGTTGACGTAGACGCCCAGGTCGCCTTCGACGGTGCGTTTGGCGCGCGGCTCCGGCTCGACGAGGCGCGGAGCCCACTCCGGGCTGCCGTCGGTGACGCTGTGCACGTCCGTCGTCGCGCCGCCCACATCAAAGACCAGACAGTCCCCCAGCTCCTCGGCGAAGAGCTCGGCGCCGCGCAGCACCGCGCCCGGCGTCGGGAGGATGCCCCAGCGGGTCAGCTCGGCAATGTGACCCATCCCCGGCCCATGGATGATGTGCCGGTTGAAGACTTCGTGGATCACCCGGCGCAGCGGCTCGACGTTGAGCACGTCCACCTCGGGGAAGACGTTATCGGCCAGCAGCAGCTCCATGCCGGCTCCCGCAAAAATCTGCTGGATGTGTTTGCGGATGGCGATGTTGCCGGCGTAGATGACCGGCGCGGATAACCTCAGGCCGGCAAGTTTCTCGGCGTTTTGCAGGACGATGGTCTTCTCGCCGTAGTCCACGCCGCCCGCCAGGAGGACGATGTTGGGGCGGATGGCGCGGATGTCATCCAGATCGTAGGGGCTGAGCGCGCCCGCCGTGACCAGCTTGACGATGGCGCCCGCGCCCAGGGCCGCCTCGCGGGCCGCCCGCGCCGTCATGCTGTAGGTCAGCCCGTGGACGGTCATCCGCAGGCCGCCCGCCGCCGAGCTGTTGACGAACGTCTCGCGCGCGGGGGGCAGCGGGCCGAAGTGCGCCTCCAGGTCAGCGATGGCTTCCTGCACGCCCAGGCGCACGTCGCCGGCAGCGACGCTTGTCGGCGCGAAGCCCTGCGCCCGGTGCACAAAGCCGCCGTCCTCTAGCGTGAAGGCATTGGCTTTGGTGATGGTCGAGCCGACTTCCAGGGTGAGGAAACATGATGGCACTTTGATCTCCTGAAAACGATGGAACACCCTCGCGACTTTTCGCGCTCATTGTCATTGTAGCACCGCCGGCCACGAAGCCCCACGAATGCGCGAATGCCGCTCCCATTCGTGGCCCTATTCGTGTCCCCAACGGATCAACGACAAGAACACCATAGCGGCGCAGAAAATCGTGCTTGAAAATAGCGCAAGTTTGCGTCAGATCGGCTTCTGAAATCAGCCCTTCACGGTAACGCCGCGCAAAAGTGCACAGTCCCTCGATGCTGGCGAGCGCGGAGGTCAAAACCGCAACCTGCGCATTGCGTGACACGGATTGCACCCACTGGCTGCTTCCGTGATGTAGTTCTTGACCAGGGCACTCGTATCGAAGTAGAAATGACTCACCATGCGCCGCGATCTTCAATGACCATCTCCGCTGCCGTTTTGCCCGGCGCGCGGCCTGGACGATCGGCTAATGCCTGACGTACCTCTTGGCACGGTCGCGATTGGGAACCCGCACTTTGAAAATCGTGTAACCAATGCCTGGAATTTGATCGCCGGGTAGCGCTCCGGCTTGCAGGGCCGCAATAACCGGCTCTACATCCTCACGAATGTGGTGATATTTCTTGGCAAGCGTGCGCAAGTTACGCTTGAATTCCGGCGTGAATTGTATAACCGGCATGGCCGCATCATTCTGACTCAATGCCTGACCATAACTCAGTCACCGGAAGCACTTCGCCGTTCAAGGTTTCCTGCCATCCCTGCCGGAAACTCTCTTCCGCCGGTTTAAGGGCAATGCCTTGACGCAACAGGTGAATCATCTCCAGCAAAAGTGGCAGATATTCTTCCGGCATTTGCTCGATTTCTTGCTTGATTCGCGCCTTGTAAGTTGTGGGGTAAGTGCTCATCGCTCATTCCTCCCCTCGTTTACCTTACGTCGTGTACTCATGATAGCACGGCTTGCCACACCCCGCTCCCAGGAAATAACCGCCAGTCACGAATCCTCACGAATGCCAGTCCCCTTCGTGCTTCATTCGTGGCCCCATTCGCGTCCCATTCGTGTCCCAGGAGTACACGGATAACCGCCCCTGAATAGTTTCCGAGACGATTGCACACGATGCTGTGTCAATCCGGCATGGCTATTCCGTGTAAAAGAATGGATGCAGCTCATCTTCGGGAATATACTGGCTGGCCTGACGCAAGATGGCGCGCAAAGTCCCAGTATCCAGTTCCTGATGACACGGGATCGTCAAGGTTTGTTTTTCGCCTGCCGGGCCAATCCGCCGTAATTTGACGTGACTGCCGCGTTGCGCCTGGATGCTGAAACCGAAATGCTCCAGGATGCGCAACACTTCCGCGCCGGAAAGCCGTCGCAGTTTAGGCATACACCGGTTCCATTTCCAGCGATACCATCACAGGAGGATGCGGCGCCAATCCAAATTCGGCCATATCTTCTCCTTCCAGGTGCAATAGAATGGCCTCACGCAAATTCTGTACCGTTTCATCCAGAGTTTGTCCTTGTGTCACCACTGCCAGGTTGACACATTCAGCAACGTAGCCGGACTCATCCCCCGGATAAATGACTGCTTGTATAGTATAACGATGGACCGCCATCTCTCCTCCAGTCTCAAAGACCCTGCATCTCAATTATAGCACACGTTCCGCCTGCTATCTCCGAATCCTCACGAATGCCAGTCCCCTTCGTGCTTCATTCGTGGCCCATTCGTGCCCTATTCGTGGACGGCCCCTCGCCCGCCGCAAACAACGGGGAGCAAACTCATCGCTTACTCCCCGTTTCCCATCCCCCACGACAAATTATAGCACCCCTCTCTCCTTGAGCACCTTCACCATCGCATTGACCACATGAATGCCCTTCGTGCCGCGCCCGAACGTCGCATCGAGCCCCGTCTCCGCGGCCATCTCCCGCGTGACCTGCGTCCCGCCGGCGATGAGGATCACCTTGTCGCGGATGCCGCGCTCGACACACAGGTCCGCCAGCTTGCGCATCTGCGCGCGAT